>ERZ773359.142-NODE-142-length-93755-cov-12.420907_pt1 | contig 93755 bp, 78 predicted proteins | sample MGYA00374955_ERZ773359 | MGnify/ENA primary metagenome ERZ773359 (study PRJEB29098, sample SAMN04486028) | biogas fermenter metagenome | study: EMG produced TPA metagenomics assembly of the Biogas fermentation microbial communities from Germany - Plant 4 DNA1... | reverse complement strand
CCCTTCGGGGCGGTTTCTGCATGAAAACAAAAACCTGTCGCCACATGGAGTTTGGCTACTTATAGACACGTTGTTACGGCAGGCTTATTTTTGAATGCTCCGGAGAAAAAAAAGACGCTGCCTTTTTCATGGCAACGCCTTAGAACAGCCCACTGCGGTTTGCTTCCGTCAAAAACATACTGGTCATTCTCCCGGCAGCAAAGGTCCTACTCCGAATGACCTTACTTTTAGTACACCAACCTAACTTTCTAAAACAAACGTTATCCCAAACCCGGCGCTTTACGCCTGCTCTTACTGCTGGAACAACTAACTCCTACTCCGGTAAAAACGATAAATTAAGAATCTCGCTGACCGGTGTCGCTTGCGGAATTAGCCCTAAGTCGATCATTAGCTGCTGGGCATCCTCCCAACTGGCCGGGTCCGAACGGCCAAGCCCGTGCGCCCGCGTATAGTCGTTCTCCCATAAAGCCATGGAGGCTTTTAAGACCTCCCATTCTTGCTTCCTTTGCTCTTCTCCCAGTGCAGCAAGGTGTTTAAGACAGATCGCAAAGGTCTCTTCCGGGTGGGCCAGCGCATACTGCAACCCTTTGTAACTAGCCCGGACCATTTTGCCAACTTCAGCAGGGTCCTTCTTCACTTTTCCGGCTCCGGTGATCAGGCCGTGACCGACTAGGGAAAAGTAATCCCAGGAATTAATCTGGTTCACCGCCACCCCCATCGCTTTAAGCTTGATCGGCTCGTTGTTGGCAAAACCGACCATGGCATCCACCTTATCTTCTAATAAGGATGGGATCTGGGTATACCCGATATCAATCAAATTAACATCCTGCTCGGCGAGGCCAGCCCGTTTAATGATGGCCTGGGCCGCCAACAGATTAGTCCCGTATAAAGGTAGACCCACCGTTTTTCCCTTTAAGTCGGTGGCGGTTTTAATCCCCGACTCCGCTTTCGCAATGATCGCTGGGGGGAATTCGGCGTACAAACTCATTAGATAAACCACAGGAATCCCTTGTCCCCGCGCCACCAACACTTGATCCCCGCCGGCGATGGCATAATCCATCTTCCCCGTGGCTACCAACTGTAATGCGTCGATATCCATCCGGTAGTCAAAGACAACCTCCAGTCCTTCTTCCTGGAAAAAGCCTTTCTCTTCCGCCACATACCAGGGGGCAAACTGAACATTGGGAATATAGGTCATCGCCAGCGTAACCTGGTGCTGGCGTTCAGTCCGAGCCCAAAAGAGCACTCCTCCGACGAGGAGGACCGCCACCGCCAGAAGGATAAGCAGTTTTTTCTTCATCTTTCCTGTCCTCCGATCCAAATAATCCGAATAATTAGAATTCCCGACAATTGCTAGGGAAGACCCTTTTCCTAACGATCCTTGTTTTTATGCCAAGGCATCACCACCGCCTCCAGCCAAGAAATCAAGAGATAAAAACCGATCCCCATTACCGCCAACGCCAGCAAAGCCACGAAGATTAAGGCGGTGTCAAAGGTACCACGGGCAAAATAGACCAAATAGCCGAGGCCGCGCCCGGCGCCGGAAAACTCGCCGACGACCGCGCCGATCACCGAAAGGGTCAACCCCATCCGAAACCCACCAAAAAGCACAGGTAAAGCCGAAGGGACTTCCAGTTTGAAAAAGATCTCCCGCTTCCCGGCCCCCATGATCTTTAACATCTCTTTCAAGCGGGGATCGGTTGCTCTTAAACCCACGACCCCATTGGTTAAGACCGGAAAAAAAGCGGTCAGGGCGGCAATGATGACCTTGGAAGTAAGGCCAAAGCCGAACCAGATCACCATGAGCGGAGCCAAGGCCACAATGGGGATCGCCTGGATCGCTACGACCACCGGTGTAACCAAGCGGTCTAAACGGGGGTGGCGCGCCAGCAAATAACTAAGGGGTAAAGCAGCCCCGGCCCCCAACAAGAACCCGAGCAAAGCTTCGACCAAAGTGGTCCGGAAATGGACGGTAAAAAGTCCGCCCTGGCGGAAAAGTTCTTGGGCGCGACGGGCGACCGCCCCCGGCGAAGGGAGAATATAATCAGGATAAAAGGTCGACAGCCAAGCCCAAACCGCTATAACGACAATTCCCACAAGGAGAAGGGCGATCAGCCTTTCCCGGCCAGAACCGGAAGTAACCACCCGCTTATTCATGTCCGGTGCACCATCCTTTCGCCAAAAGATCCTGGACGGCACCGACCAAAGCGGCAAATTCCGGCGTACTCATCAGTTTGAGCTCCCGCGGGTACGGTAGATCAATCTTGATCTCCCCCAGTATCCGTCCGGGTTTTTCCCCCATCACTACCACGCGATCGGCGAGAAAAACCGCCTCAAAAATATTGTGGGTGACCATCAAACCGGTAAACGGTGCTTGCTGGCGAATACCCATAATCTCCAGGTGGAGTTGGCTTCTGGTCAGGGCATCAAGCGCCGCAAAGGGTTCATCCAAAAGCAGGATCTCCGCCTTGCTGACCAGCGCACGGGCCAGGGCAACCCGTTGCCGCATTCCCCCCGACAGTTGATGGGGGTACTTGTCTTCCACCCCGTGCAAGTTAACCAAATGTAGAGCCGCCTGTGCCTTGACCTTCCATTCCCCCCGGTCGCCAGGGCGGCCGTTCAGTTCCAGGGGCAATAGTACATTATCGATCACCTTCCGCCAGGGCAAAAGCAGTGAATCCTGGGGAACAAAACTCAACCGCGCCCAATTGAGCGGCTTTTTCTCTCCGAAAACTTTAATCTCCCCCCGGTCCGGTGTTAAAACCCCGGCGATCAACCGTAAAAGGGTTGATTTACCACAACCACTGGGCCCGACCAAACAAAGGAACTCCCCTTCATCCACCACCAAATTAATCCCGTCGAGCTCCGGTGCACAGTGCGCAGTAAAGGCGAGTGTAACATCGTTTACTTCAATGACCGTTCCCACTATTTAACCTCCTCTTACGTAGCGTCGCCCACTTTCGACCATACCTTTTACCCACAATTAACTTTGCCTTCTATGCTAAATCCTTACGGCCTATCCAAACTCCTTGGCTCAGATTTTGGCAAAAGAAAAAACCCCGAAGTTCTCCTTCAGGGTTCCTGTCAAAGTAAGGTGTAAGCCGCACTCAAACTCGGATTCCTTCTTCCATCCGGACTATACCGTCGGTTCTGGATTTGCACCAGATCAGCTTAGGATTAAGCTCGTGGACTTGGGATACCCCTTACCACCGGTCGGGAATTGGCCGCGCGGCCGCACCCTGCCCTGAAGGATCAATGATCATCTATTGTTTTGTATGTATTGTACCTTCTTTCTCCCCTTTTGTAAAGGGCAATCATATCAGCCACGTACGGCCCTTGGTAGGGGACAACCCAAAAAACTTATAACGAAATATTTTGCACCAGAATGGTTTTTTTCGCTTCTTCGCTCTTTAGATAAAGCGGCAGTTTCCCCACGGGAAGATCCCGGCGGTCAAGGACGAAAAAGGCTGCCGGATAAGTCAACCGTTGTACTGCTCCCGCCTGGAGTGGTTTTTCTTCCCGGTAGGCGATCTCGAGCCCGTTTCTTTTTAGGCGGACCCCAAGGGGGGTCAACCCAAACCCACCACTAGGGCGTTCCCCAAGGTAGACCCCGATGACCAGATTTTTTTCATAATCAATTTTATACGGGCGGAGTACCGCCGGGGCTTCCTCGGCACTGGTATATACATCACAGGCCGGTTCCTGGACACGGTTGAGATTTTTCGCAATAAAATCAAACTTCAGCGCTTTACCCCGTTCCACTGGCCGCCAGCGCAGCCGTCCACCGCTGGCGACAATCCCCAATTTACCGACGACTCCTCCTAAAATCCCGAGAAACCGATACCAGCTCCGCTGCCACCGACGGCGCCGACTAAAAAACATCGGCATCATCTTGACCAGCAGATTGGCTAGGCGGTCCGCGTCATGGCGGACCAGTCCGTTGATGTTCAAGAGGGGCCCCGAGACCGGACGCACCCCCAGACTAAGCACCTTCTCCTGGTCAGGCAAGACCGGTTCGGCCCCTTCTTCGGCGTAAATAGCCTGGGCTAAGGGCGGAACCTCCTGATCATTAATGATCATATAATCCACAAGTTTGGGGTCGGTGTGCTCCAGGAGGACACGCAAGTGATCCGAGGCGCTGAAGCCGTCGGTTTCACCGGGTTGCGTCATCACATTACAGATATAAATTTTCGTCGCCGCCGCCGCTTTCACCGCCGCCAGGATTTCTGTGACGAGTAAAGGCGGAATCACACTGGTAAACAGGCTTCCCGGACCAATGATAATGAGGTCGGCCGCCGCGATCGCTTCTAAACTCTCGGGCACGGCTTTCGCTGCCGCCGGTTCCAGATAAATCCGCTTAATCGGCGTCTTACTCCGGCTTATGGTTGATTCGCCTTCCACCATCGCTCCGTCTTGCAGTTCGGCCCGGAGACTAACATTATCCAAGGTTGCCGCGAAGATCCGTCCTTTTACCGCTAAGACGTTAACCGAGGCCTCGATCGCCTTTTGAAAATCACCCGTAATCCCGGTCATCGCGGTCAGGAAAAGGTTCCCGAAGTTATGGCCAGCTAAACCGCTGCCCCCATTGAACCGGTATTGCATCAACTGTTCCATCAGCGGCTCCAGGTCGGCCATGGCAATCAAGCAGTTACGAATATCACCGGGCGGTAAAATACCAAACTCCTTCCGCAACCGCCCCGAACTGCCGCCATCATCGGCCACCGTCACGATGGCGGTCAGATCGTTGGTTATTTTCTTTAGGCCGCGCAGGATCGTCCCCAGTCCCGTACCGCCCCCAATGACAACGATCCGGGCTTCCCGTTCCAATAAGCGAAAACGCTTTCTTTCCGTGATAAAGGCCGCACCCAGCTGGTTCCGGACCCGCGGTACCCAAACCACCAGCAACAAACCGCCAACGACCAAACAACCACCGAACCAGTGGTTAAGATTGGTTTTGGCGCAAATAATTAGTATGCCAAAGACGACCAGTCCCAATCCGCAGATCAGCCTGGTGCGCCAGGGATCTTGGCGGTACGGTCGGAGCATAACCTCTCCCCCTAACTGATATCTCTATGCTCAACCAGGGCCCTGTAACCCTTGGCTTTTATAAACTCCCGCAGTTGATTGGCGACCGTAACCGAGCGGTGGCGTCCACCGGTACAACCAATCCCGATCACCAGTTGCATCTTGCCTTCGTTGATATATTGGGGAATTAAAAAATCAATAAAACTGTAGAGTTTCGAAAGGAATTTCGTGGTCACCGGCCACTTCAGGACATAATCGGCAACTTCCTGATTATTTCCGTCCAGTTCCCGTAAGGAGTCGACATAATATGGATTCGGTAAAAACCGGACATCAAAAACCAGGTCCGCATCGAGCGGAATGCCATGGCTGAAGCCAAAAGAGACGATGGTGATGATCATCTTCTGTCCTTCACTAAATTGGCTGAACCGACCGATAATCTTCTCCCGCAGTTGCCGCACGGTTATATCACTGGTATCGATGATCATCGATGCTTTCCCTTTTAGATTTTCCAAACGAGACTTTTCCGCCTGGATGGCGTCGGCAATCCTTCCTTCGCCGGCCAAGGGATGACGGCGGCGGGATTCTTTAAACCGTCGGATAATTACTTCATCTTCTGCCTCTAGATAGAGAATCTCGTAGCTGTAACCCTCTTCTTCCAAAAGGTTAAGCGAAGAAAAGAGACTGTCAAAAAAGCCACCGCCTCTAATGTCGACCACCAAAGCTATTCTATTAATCCGCCCTTCCGATTGTGCGCAAAGCTCAGCAAATTTCGGTAGTAAGACAGGCGGGAGGTTATCGACACAAAAATAACCCAGGTCTTCAAAGGCTTTCATTGCTTCCGATTTCCCTGCGCCCGAGATCCCCGTAATAATGACGAAACTGATGGTGTTTATCGCCAACCCTCCCCTCAGATTAGAGGCCATACCGGAATAGTTTTATTCCATTCTTTAAACTTCGCGAAACAAAAGATCTTTCCTGCCGGAAAACCCTTCTAAAATACGTAAAGAGAAAAGCGCAAACGCGCTTTTCTCCACTTGCTTCTGTTGTTTACTATTCTTAGCTTATCTTAACTGTAATGCGGTGATCCGGGACGTATATAAGCTGGTCAATTCAGTGGCTGCTTCCGGCGAGGAAGCCTCGCTATAAATTTGAAAGGCCGGTTCTTCGGCATCGGGTAAAACAAGCGCCCAACCCTGATCGTGGAAGACCTTCAACCCATCAATCACTTCGATCTCTTTATCTTTATTCTCTTCAAAGAGATGACGCATGATCCGGCCCTTATCATCCCAGGAGCAATCGACCTGTTTACGGTCGGTGTAGTAAGCGGGAAGCAGGGCGACCAATTGGGCGAGGCTCCTTTTTTCTCTGGCCATCAACTCCAGGACTTTAGTCATGGCATACAAACCGTCAAAAGTCGCTTGAAAAGAACACCGGCCATCACCGGCGGGATAAAGCTGGGCTTCCGCGACCTTCTCCATCAGTGCCCGCGGGTTGGCCTTCGTCCAGACCACCTCTCCCCGGTTGGCCTGGATCACTTCCTTAATGAATTGGGGGGCAGTTACCGGGAGCGGAATCGTCCCCGCCCCTCCATACTTCAACACCAACAGGGAAAGCAACGCGGTGAACTGTTCCTCCTCAACAACGCCACCTTCACCATCGACCAGGATTAAACACTCCCCATTACTTGCGAGCAGAACACCAAAGTCCGCCCGTTCCCGCCGGACCTGTTCCGCTAGGGAAGGCAAGCAAGCTTTCCTAACGTCCGCAACCGTCCGGTAGGAGCAGGCGGTATCCGCTTCGAAGGCCACCGTTGCACAACCCAGCGCCGTCAGAACCGTCGTCAGAAGCGAATCTAACGGACCATCCACCGGATCAACGCCAACCACCGCTTTGTAGCGGGCGGCCCGAATCTCTTCCCGGGCGGTCGCCTTCAAGATATTCTCCAAATAACGAGCGGAGAAATCTTTGACTTTACGGATCTGGCCCAGCCGGTCGAGGGCGGCCCGCCGAAACTCCTCCGCAAAAAAGGCCTGTTCCACCTTTCTTTCCATCTCCCGGTTGATGAGCAACCCTTGCGCGTCGAAGAATTCCACCAAAATATTCTCCGGTGCCACCGGGGAGACCCGCAGTTGAATCCCGCCAACCGCTTCCATCGCCACGACGGCTTGCCGGGTCACCGGGGTCGCCGCCACGCCTAAATCATAGAGATTAACACCGCTTCCCAACAAGCCGCTGACCAAAGCGGCTTTCAGCTTTTGGCCAGGCGGATAGTGGTCGGTCCCTAGCACCACCCAACTATTTTCCGGCAGTATCGTGCCGTATGCCACGCCCAGTTTGGCGGCGAACTCGGGGGTAAACTCCAGATTCGCTGTCTTGTCGACGCCCTGGCGTCCAAAGAGGTTTGTCCCCCAGCGGTTCCCCCAGACCAGACTGGAGTTGAGGACCGAACCACTCTCCAAATATTTTTCCGGCCAGGTCCGGACCTCCGGCTTGATCACGGCTTTCGACCCGACTGTACAGCCTTCACCCAAAACCGCCCCTTCGTAAACCCGAACCCCGGATTTTAAATGGGTACGGTGGGCCAAGATTGCCCCCCGGATCTCCGTTTGGTAGCCCACGTAGGTGTGGTTCCAGAGGATGGATTTTTTGAGGGAGGCCTCTTCACCGACGAGGCTATGGTCGCCAACGATCGTATGTTTTCCAAGCTTAGCGTTTTTACTGACCCGCACATACTTACCTAAAACCACCGGGGCCTCCACCTGTACCGTAGTGGGCAGTTCGGTCCCTTCTCCCACCCAGATCCCTGGGGCAAGCTCTTGGCCGGGTGGTGTAAACTTCAGTTTACCGTCCAACAGATCGTAATTTGCTTGTCGATATTGTCCCAGGTTACCCACATCGGACCAGTAACCCTCGGCCACGTAACCGTATAAGGGTTCGCCCGCCTTTAAAAGCAGCGGGAAAAGATCCTTACTGAAGTCGACGGCCTGATCCTTCTCGTAATAGCGGAAAACCTCCGGCTCAATCAGGTAGATCCCGGTGTTCACTGTATCACTGAAGACCTCACCCCACCCGGGTTTCTCTAAAAACCGCTTGATCCGCCCGTCCTCTTCGGTAATCACCACCCCATAATCGAGGGGGTTCGTCACCTTGGTCAGCACGATGGTGACCAGGGCCCGGCGGGCCCGGTGAAATACCAGGGCTTCCGCCAGGTTGATATCGGTGAGGGCATCGCCACTGATCACCAGAAAAGTCTCGTCCAGAAAGGCTTCGGCATTTTTCACGCTCCCCGCCGTACCGAGCGGGGTTTCTTCCACGAAATAACGGAGGTTGACGCCAAACTCCCGCCCGTCACCAAAATAGTTGGTGATGAGTTCGGGAAGGTAAAAGAGGGTCATCCCGATGTCAGTGAAGCGATATTGTTTCAACAGCGCCAAAATATACTCGACCATTGGGCGGCCCGCGATCGGCACCATCGGTTTTGGCTGTTTACAAGTTAAGGGGCGCAGTCTTGTTCCTTTTCCCCCCGCCATGACAATGGCCTTCATTGGTATCCCTCCTTTTGCCCGTTAAAAACCGGAGGTAACTGGTCCGCCTCCCCGCCGGTCGGCGTATACCGACTGTAGGCAAGGGCCGCGGCGGGGACCGAACGGAGCCGGTGGTCACTGGGCAATCCCCGCCCGGCCGTCGCCACCTGGCGGTGCCAATCGGACCGTTTATACTCCCACAGAATTTCTTGGTAGACATCAATGGTCTCAGCGGCAATCTTCCCCCAATTATACGTGGTTTCCAGATCGCGCTGGGCTTGCTCCCGCATGGCAGCCGCCTGTTCCGGATGGTTGAGAACCCATAAGATATTATCCGCCAGCGATTCCGGGTTGTTAGGGAAAGCCTTCAAACCGTTCTTTCCGTGCTGGACCACTTCGCCCAATCCACCGGTATCGGTGACAACCACCGGTGTTCCCGCTGCCATCGCTTCCAAAGCCACGATCCCGAACGGTTCATATAGACTGGGGAAAACCGCAACATCGGCCGTGCTGAACAGGGCGTTCCGTGTTAAGTCATCAACATAACCGGTGAAATAAAACTTATGATAAAGGCCCATTTCTCGGGCCCGGTGATGTAAATGTTCCGCATAGGGGCCTTTTCCGGCAATGATAAACTTGACCTTTTCGTTGTGCGCTAGAATTCGCGGAGCCGCCGCCAAAAGCAGATCCAACCCTTTTTCAAAGACCAAACGGCCAACATAAAACACGACCTGCTCATCATCGGCGGCATATTTCCGCCGGATCGCCCGGACATCCCCCGCTTGCCGACGAAATGGCTCCGGATAAACCCCATTGGGAATGACCCGTAATTTATTCAGGGGCAGCTGAAAGATGCGCTGCAGTTCACCCCGCATATAGCGGCTACAACAGATCACCCGCCAAGCCTCAAAAGCCAACCACCATTCGACATTACTGATGTAGCGTTGCAACTCATTATGGAGGCCGTTATTCCGTCCCCATTCGGTCGCATGAACCGTCGCGACTAACGGTTTGCGGAAGGCATGTTTTAATCCTTTTCCGGCGTAAGCCACCAACCAATCATGGGCATGGATTAAATCGAAGTCTTCCCCATCTTCAACCATGGATACGGCCTTCTCCATTAACTGCAGATTAAGCTGCATCACCCAAGAGACAAAGTCGGGCGGTTCGGGGGCGCTACGCCCGACCCGGCAGATCTTGATCCCGTCGCGCTGTTCCCTGCTTTCCGCTGGGGCATTGCTCCTGGTCAAAACCGTCACTTCCTGTCCTTTTTCTGTTAAGGCCAGAGAAAGATCGTGAACATGGGGGGCAATCCCACCCACGATTTCCGGCGGATATTCCCAGCTCAGCATTAAAACCCGCATTTATTTCTTCCTCCTTAAACATTACCGGCCGGCTTGAATTATGATGCCTTTGGTAAAGTTGTAAACTTATTCTTCCCCGGTAGATCCGACTTAATGCGCCAGCAATTACCATTAAACAAAAAAGCCTCCTCTCCGTTCTGGAGAGAAGGCTTTTACCGAAGGACAGCGTTTTGGCTTCCCTTTTTTTTCCTTAATCTTTAAAATTGGTTTATCTTTGCCGCCCGACGCCGGATCTCGACCCCAAAATAATCCATGACACCACCAACAGGAGGCTGGGGTTTCCGGACGCGGACCACAATTTCCTGGAGGGAGTAGGCTGTAAGCAGGGTGTCAGCAATCTCTTCGGCCAACCCTTCCAGAAGATTATACTCCCGTTCTTCGACAAGCTCCTTGATTATGGTGTAGACCTCGGCATAGTTGACGGTTGCTTCCAGATCATCGTTGATACCAGCCTGGCGTAAGTCCAGATAAAGTTCGGCATCGACCTCAAAGCGTTGCCCCAACTCCTTTTCGGCCGCAAAAACCCCATGGTATCCATAGAAGATCATGTTTTGTAAAACTAATTTGTCTGTCGCCATTTTCTTCCCCTCTTTCCAACCCATTTTACCGCAGGACCGAGAAGAAGTGAAGCGCCTTTCGTTAAAAAACGCGGCAAATGGTAAATTTACTGTTAAGCAGTTTTTTCATTATTTCCATACGAATTGACAAACGGTGAAATAACGATACAATTAAAATGACATAAGGGGGGTAGTAAATGTCACAACTTGAGTTGATCACGGAAATCCAAAAGTTAAAAGCAGAAAGAGATGCTTTGATCTTAGCCCACACTTACCAAAACGATGAGGTGCAGGATATCGCCGATTTTGTCGGTGATTCGCTGGAGTTAAGCCGTTTGGCGGCCGATTCACCCCATTCGGTTCTTGTTTTATGTGGTGTCCATTTCATGGCGGAAAGTGCCGCCCTTCTTTCCCCCGAAAAAACGGTTTTACTGCCTGCTCCCGAAGCCGGCTGTCCCATGGCGGATATGGCCGACGCCGAGACCGTCAAAGAGTGGCGGGCAAAATATCCCCAGGCGGCAGTCGTCGCTTACGTGAACACCAGTGCCGCGGTCAAGGCGGTCAGTGACATCTGTTGCACTTCTTCCAATGCGGTAAAAGTCGTGCGCTCTTTAGCCGAAGAGGAGATCATTTTTCTTCCCGACCAAAACCTGGGGAGCTATGTTGCTGCTCAGATCCCGGAGAAAAAGTTCCATCTGTGGCCTGGGTTCTGCCGTACCCATCACCAGGTCTCCGTCGATGAGGTTGAAAAGGTAAAACAGGCCCATCCGGAAGCCAAGCTTTTAATCCATCCCGAGTGCCGACCAGAGGTCATCGCCCACGCCGATTTTATCGGCAGTACGAAACAGATTGTCGAACAAGTGGCGAAGATGGATGCCTCCACATTTATTATCGGCACCGAGATGGGCATCATCCATGGTCTAAAAAAGCGTTACCCGGATAAACGTTTCTATCTTTTAACTCCCAAACTGGTCTGTCCAAACATGAAAAAAACGACCTTAGCGGATGTGGCCACTGCCCTCCGCACGCTCCAACCGGTGATTACCGTACCGGAGCCAATCCATTCACAAGCCCGCCGTAGTCTCGAACGGATGTTGGCGGTTAAATAGGTTCTCCTACTTTTCTCTCCTCTCCTCGCCCCAGCGGGGAGAGGTTTCCCTTTTAGCTCTAATTTTAAGGAGGCCATCAATAATGAAGATTAATCTCTCCACTGCCGGTCAGAGCGTGGCCCCTTTTTTGGTGATCGGTAGCGGAATCGCCGGACTTTATACCGCTCTTAAATTAGCGGAAATCGATGCCGTAACTTTAATCACCAAAGATACCCTGGAAGAAAGTAATACCAGTTACGCCCAAGGCGGCATTGCCGTTGCCCTTAGTCCGGCCGACTCCCCAGAATTACACTACACCGATACAATTCAAGCTGGTGCTGGTCTCTGCTTGCCTCCTGCGGTTGCTGCATTGGTGCATGAAGGTCCGGAACGGGTCCAGGAATTAATTACTTGGGGGGTCCCCTTTGATGCCGAGGCTGGAACCTTGCTCATGACCCGGGAAGCAGCCCATTCTTATCCCCGGGTTTTACACGCCGATGGTGATGCCACCGGCCGCGAAATCACAAAAATCCTTGCCCAACGGGTCTTGGCCCATCCACAGATCACGGTAAAGGAAAATCATTATGCCGTGGCACTGCTCACCGGGGAAGGCGGTTGCTACGGTGCCCTGGTCCTAGCCGAAAACGGAATACAAACCAGTCTTCTAGCGGAAGCAACGGTTTTGACAACCGGAGGTTGCGGACAGATTTTTACCGATACCACCAATCCCGCCGTGGCCACCGGCGATGGTTTGGCCCTGGCCTTCCTGGCGGGTGCCCCCTTGGCGGATCTGGAATTCGTCCAGTTTCACCCGACCGCCCTCCATCTGGACGGTGCCCCCTGTTTTCTGATCACCGAGGCGGTCCGGGGCGAGGGGGGAATTCTCCGTAACCAGAAAGGGATCCGTTTTATGCCTTCCTACCACGAACAGGCAGAACTGGCCCCCCGGGATGTGGTCGCCCGCAGCGTATGGTCGGAAATGGCAAAGACCGGTGCCGACCATGTTTACCTTGATCTTTCCTTGTTAAGTGCGGATCTGATTAAACGCCGTTTTCCCAATATCTACGAAACCTGTTTACGTTATGGCCTTGATATTACCAAGGCACCGATTCCAGTCGCCCCGGCCGCCCACTATATGATGGGGGGCATCGCCATCGATCTTCACGGCCGGACGGCGCTGCCCCGGCTATTTGCCTGCGGTGAAGTGGCCAATCCCGGGGTGCACGGTGCAAACCGTTTAGCCAGCAACTCTTTGCTGGACGGTTTGGTCTTCGGCCATCGCATCTTTGAATACCTCAAAGAGCACCCGCGGACAAGCCCAGCTCTCCCGCCGGAATTGACGGCGGTTTTCCCCACCGAAACCAACCCGGAAAATTTAACCGCTGACCGTTTGGCGCTCAAAGAATTGGCCTCCACCCATCTGGGTATTATCCGGCGGGCAGAGGACTTGCAAAACGCCCAACGCCTTCTGGTACCGTTGACACCAGAGGCGCCAAGGGCTTTAAGCCGCCCTTACTTAGAGTTACAGAACATGCGCCTCCTGGTCCGGTTGATGCTGAACGCGGCCCTCGCTCGCCAGGAAAGTCGGGGCAGTCATTTCCGGGTTGATTACCCAGAACCGGATCCGGCATGGACAAAACGGATTGTCCTTTCGGCGGCAGGTATTGATTCCATCCCTGCCGACCAGCCCTTTACATGGCCGTGGTAGAAGAGAGGTGTTTATTGGATGGAATTACCAAAAAACGTCTATACCGACCTGGTCCGCCAAGCCCTGGCGGAAGATCTCGGTCCCGGTGACATCACTTCCGCGCTGACCATTGACCCCACAGCCACCACCAGTGGCCGTTTTATCGCCAAGGAGCCCGGGGTGATCTGTGGCTGGGCCGTCGTGCAGGAGGTCTTTCGCCAACTAAACTCCGCCATCAGCCTGAAGATCACCCACGGGGACGGTGCCCACGTCGACACCGGTACGGTACTCGCCGTAATCTCCGGACCCACCCGTGACGTGCTCAGTGGCGAAAGGGTGGCCCTTAACTTTCTCCAACATCTGTCCGGAATCGCCACCGCCACCCGGAAATTGGTGGATTTGCTCGCCGATTATCCCCAGGTCCGCGTGGTCGATACCAGGAAAACCCTACCGGGGCTCCGCGCTTTGCAGAAATATGCTGTCCGGGTCGGCGGTGGCTACAACCACCGTTTTAACTTAGCCGATGCTGTCCTGATCAAAGATAACCATCTGGCCGCTTGTGGCGGGATCAAAGCCGCCGTCGCCAAAGTCCGCATGGCCGCTCCCCACACCATGAAGATTGAAGTGGAAGTGGAATCGGAAGCGCAGGTTCGTGAAGCTTTGGCCGCCGGCGCCGATATTATTATGCTAGACAACATGTCGCCGTCGTTGATGGCCGAGATGGTGCGCCTTATCGACGGAAAAGCACTGGTTGAAGCCTCGGGGAATGTTTCCGCGGAGACCATCCAGGCAATTGCCGCCGCCGGTGTGGACCTCATCTCTGTTGGCCGCATCACCCATTCCGTTCAGGCTTTGGACATCAGTCTCCTGCTATAAAACTATAAAATACCGGCAAAGGCTTTTTCAAAAGCCGGTGACAAGCAGCTTTTCCTTTAGAAATTCAGAAAAACCGGTCCAAAGCATGGACCGGTTTCTTCTATCCGGACTGGTCCGGCTGTTCGAAACAACGGGGCGTATAATGGCGCAAGAGCCATTTGGCTAACCCATCCAAACCGGGGAAGAGAATCCGTTCGGTGATATTGGCTTGATCAAGCTTATCCCGGATCTCCCATTTCAACTCCCGGGGGATAATTATGCGCCGGTAAAGATGGGGGTACTGGTAAAGCCACTCATCCAAGCGTCCGGTAGCGGTAGACATCACAGAGAAGAATGCAAATTGATTGACGATCCGGGAATCGAGGGAAGGTGGTTCAAAGAAAATAACCAGATCATGGTCCTGGTCGTGAAAATCGTCAAAATCCTGCAGCGTCGGGACCGCTTCTTCAATCATCTCGACTGTAAAAGCATTGGCCCCTTCCTTTTCCATCACCCCTTTGAACGGCTCGGGCAGCATCCGGTTGACCTGCACATAATCAACTTGCCAGATCACCCCGTCCTGGTCATACTTGGTGGGATCGTCGGTCACAAAATGCAAAGCGACAAAGGGCGAATACGTCCAGTCCATTAGACGGGTGGGCAAACCGTGGTGTTGCGCTAAAGTCATAACCCGCCAGTCGGAGGCGACCAGACTGGCGTCATCGAACTGCCCGTATTTTTTAAAGTTCCGGAGCATATGGTATTCCAGTTGTGGATTGTTTTTGCACACCCGAAAAAAACTATTCTGTAACGGGTATCGACAATCGGCCAGCCCCCGGAAGGCATAATCACTACGAAAGCGGCCAAGCTCTGGTTTCCAAGCGTTGTCGTACAAACGTTCGCAAACCTCGCTCCAACTCCGGACGATGATCTCGTTTTGCCCCATCCCCATTCCCTCCTGCTCTCTAAAAACTCCATCCGAAATTGATCAGATAGCTTAGTCTATGCCCGCGCGGCTAACCCTATTATACATAATTAAACACGGTCAAATTATTTTTCCTCTCGTTTTTGTGGTTCTTTTCTGTTACAATTGGGGAAAAAAGATGGAAGTGATCAAATTTGGTTACAATCTTTCTCCAGTCCATATTGATCGGTTATTCGGGTGCAGTCATGCCCGGTTCGTTACTCACATATACGCTGGATCAAAGTTTAAAATCCGGCATGAAAGCCGGATTCATGGTCTCGTTGGGTCACATCTTCCTTGAATTGCTGCTGGTTATCCTGATCTTTTTAGGTTTCGGTCAATACCTAAACACCATCCTCGCGCAAATCCTGATTGGCCTTTGCGGCGGCATCATCTTGGTTTTTATGGGTAGCCAGATGATCCGGGACAGCTGGAGCGGCAAGGTGACCATTGCTCTGTCCACAACCGCACCGGCGAAAAACCGCAGCATAATGCTTGGCGGCGCTTTGATCAGCGCCGCCAATCCTTACTTCATCATTTGGTGGGTTGTCGTTGGTCTCGGCCTCATTATGAACGCCTTCAATACCTTTGGCTTCGGCGGGGTTCTCCTTTTTTACCTGGGACATATCCTGGCCGATTTTTCCTGGTATCTATTGGTTTCCTGGATGGTCAGCAAGACCAGAGCTTTTCTCAGCGCCAAAGTTTACCGGTTAATCATCGGCGGTTTGGGCCTTTGTCTGATCGGTTTCGGGATCGGCTTTTTCACCAACGCCCTCCCGCTGATCTTCCAGCGTTAAGCCGGAAAACCCGTCGACCTCCGTGGTTAAGATGCTTTTTAGTCGCTTAGAATTTAAACTGGGCGGTAGCATAAACCGCGGTGTTCTCACCCAGACCCAGGTCGGCCGCTACGTCCAGCGCAACCGGACCGAGCTTGAGACCGCAACCGGCCGTAAAGTTAAAATCACCGTCTTCCTGGTATCCGCCTGCCCGAAAGGCCAGGATACCCAAGAAAGGCTGTTCCACTCCGATCCGGAAGGCGGGGTCCTCATCGCCTTGTAGCGGTGTCTCCAGATCAGCCGCCACAACCGTGCCCAACAAGGGGGCCTTGACCGCACCGCCAAGGACCAGTCTGGTCGGCCACTCATAGTCGACCCCATTCAGCTTGAACCCCACCAGTCCAAAGTCTTTCAGGACCGCGCCTACCCGGACGATCTTACCTACTTTAAACATCGCGCCAAGATCAACAGCAAAGCCTTTGCCTTCCCCTTGATCGATCATACCGGTGGCCGTATGCCTTTCCGTGTTAGCCATCACATACTTCGCATTCAGACCAAAGGCAAAAAGGTCGGTCATTTCATTGGCATAAGTGAAGAACACCTGATCCGTCTGGTCGATCCGCATCGTCTTCAAGAGGGCTGCCGGCTCAATTTCGGCCCGACTCTCAGTTAAAGCACCCAGTCCAAAGTTCCCCAGGATCAAACTGGCACCGCCTTTTAGGCCCAGGGTGCCATCGAGTGCGGCGGGATCTTGCTCCCGGAGCGCATCAATCTGCTTTAAATTCCCTTCGAACCCGCCGTCAAGGGCTAAACCGACCGTTACCTGCGCAATACCGGCCGGGTTCCAGTAAGCCGCACTCCCGTCGTCAGCTACCGCGGTATAAGCGCCACCCATCCCCAGGGCACGGGCACCAAGCCCGGGCGCGGCCGCTGCGCAAAGCGGAGCCATCACAACCAGTAGTATTAAGGCCAGCAAGAAACTTTTCAACGTTTTAATAATAATCTCTCCTTTCGTGTCCCATACCGTAAGTCAATTTTCGACAAAGAGGAGTTAATCCCTTTTCCCTTGTTCCGTCAGAAAAAGGGTTTTTTCCGCCGTATTTTTCCTCTACTTTACCAGTAAAAAAAGTTATAATAAAGAAGGCAGAAAGAAAGGAGGCTTTATATGTGCAGACCGAAAAACTACTGAAAGAACTGACTGATGCCGTCGGCCCCTCGGGGCGGGAAGACCGAGCGGCCCAGATCATCCTCGATTTTTTCTCCAATGGGGATGGCCGCTGCTGGATCAGCGAGCTCCGCCGCGACCGGTTAGGCAATATTATCCTCCGCAAAGCAGGCCAGGGCGAGCATCCACCCCGCATCATGTTGGCCGCCCATATCGACGAAATCGGCCTGATCGTCACCGCGCTGGAAGACGGCTTTATCCGTTTTTCGACCATCGGGGGCATTGACCAGCGGGTTCTCCTCGGGCAAGAGGTCATCGTCCACGGCCGGGAAGATCTACCCGGTGTGATCGGCGCCAAACCTCCCCACTTGCAGCAAGCGGACGAACGAAACAAAGCCGTGAAGATTGAAGATATGACCATCGATCTCGGCCTCGCTCCGGAGCGCATGGCCGCTTTGGTGCGGGTTGGCGACCCGATTACGATTAAACGGTCGTGCGGTGCTTTGAAAAACTCTTTTTACGCCGGAAAAGCCATGGACGACCGGGCCGGAGTCGTGGCACTGGTCGAATGTCTTCGCCGCCTGAAAGATTACAACCATGAAGCGGAAGTCCTAGTGGTCATCACCGTCCAGGAGGAGTTGGGGGTCCGGGGGGCTTTCGTCAGTTCCTATGGCCTTAATCCCGATATTGGGCTAGCGGTCGATGTAACCCACGGAGAGATGCCGGGTTTGGCTGATTACGAAGGATTTAAACTGGGGCAAGGACCGGTCATCGTCACCGGACCGCCGGTGCATCCGCTCATCTTTGATAAGCTCAAGGCCGCAGCCGAAGCCGGTAAAGTCAAATACCAAGTGGAAGCGGCAGAGACCCCCCGGGGAACAGACGCCTACGCCATCCAGATCGCTCAGGCCGGGGTCGCCAGCGGCCTGGTGTGTATCCCCCTCCGTTACATGCATACTTCCGTTGAAACTTTAGCGTTGGACGATCTCAAAGAAACCGGTCGTCTCCTGGCCGAATTCATCATGCAGATCGACCGCGCCTTCTTGGAGGGATTAGAATGTTACTAAAGGAGTTATCCGAATTAAACGGTGTTTCCAGTGGCGAAACGGCGGTCCGTCACTTTATTCGCAACCGCATTCAGGGCCGCGTTGACCGGATCCAGACCGACCGGTTAGGCAACCTCATTGCCCGCTGCGACCAGGGGAAAAAAGGCCCGCTTGTCATGCTCTCCGCCCATATGGATGAGGTTGGATTAATGGTGGTGGGGATCGATGCCAGCGGGTTACTGAAGATCAAAACCATAGGCGGCATTGATGAACGGGTCCTCATCTCCAAACGGGTTTTCGTCGGTCCCCAGCGGATCCCCGGGGTAATCGGTGCCAAACCCATCCACCTCCAGGAGAGGGAAGAGCGGGAACGCCCGGTGAAAACCACCGGTCTGTTTGTAGATATCGGTGCCACCGACCGCAACGATGCGGAAAAGGACGTCAAGATTGGCGATCTCATTGCCTTTGACGTCCAAGCGGGACCTTTCGGCGATGGCCTCTTTAAAGGAAAAGCCCTCGATGATCGAGCCGGCTGTGCTGTTTTGATGAACCTGATGGAAAACGAGTATGATCTACCCCTGGCCTATGCTTTCACCGTCCAGGAGGAAGTTGGACTACGCGGTGCCACTGTTGCCGCCTATGGTTTAAACCCCGACTTAGCCCTGGTGGTGGAGACCACCTCCGCCGGGGATGTCCCGCCGTTGAAAAAACACCAGGCTTCCACCCGTTTAGGCGCCGGACCGGCAATCAGTTTTATGGATCGTTCCGTCATCGTTAAGCCCGCCCTGATTGAGCGCCTGGTCGCCGTCGCCGAGGAAGCCGGAATTCCTTATCAGTTTCGCGAATCAGCTTCGGGCGGTACAGAAGCAGGGGTCATCAACCAAACACGGAGCGGCATTCCCGTAGCCGTGATCTCTATTCCCTGCCGTTATATCCATTCACCAGTAGGAGTTTTAAACCTCGATGACTTCGCACAGACGATTAAACTGATCGATGCTTTCTTAAGAAACATCGCACAAAGGGGGTTACCTGTATGAAAGATTTGCTACGGCGCTTGACAAGCATCCCTGCTCCATCGGGGCGGGAAGAACAGATCCGCGCCTTTATCCAGGCCGAGCTCAAGGACTACTGTGACGAGCTGACCGTTGACACCATGGGCAATCTGATCGCGTTTAAACGCGGGGGCAAAACCAAACTGCAGTTCGCTGCCCATATGGATGAGATCGGGGTAATCGTCACCGCCATCGATGAGCAAGGCTTCCTCCGCTTCAGTAACATCGGTGGGATCCGGCCCCACCGGTTATACGCGCAGCGGGTCCGGTTCCAAAACGGAACAATGGGTGTGATCGGTGCCGAAAAGATCGACGATTTAAAACAGTTGACCTTAGAAAAGTTATATATTGATATCGGGGCCACCTCGGCCGAAGAAGCCAAAACCAAAGTGGCGGTTGGCGATATTGCCTCCTTTGATCATGGGTATCTGGACCTAGGCCAACGGGTTGTGGCGAAAGCCCTCGACGACCGGGTGGGCTGTGCGGTCTTGATCGAAGCCCTCAAACGCGTCACCAAACCCCAAAACGACCTCTATTGTACCTTTACCGTCCAAGAGGAAGTCGGGTTACGCGGGGCCAAAACCGCCGCTTTCGGCCTTGACCCGGATCTGGGGATCGCCCTTGATGTAACTGCTACCGGCGACACGCCCGAAGCGCCTAAATTAGCCATGAAACTGGGGCAAGGCGCAGCCATTAAGGTGAAGGATGTCTCTTTGATCACGCATCCGCAGGTCAAAGAGCTTTTGACCACGCTAGCCGAGCAGAATGGGATCCCGCACCAATTTGAGGTTTTACCCTTTGGCGGAACCGACGCCGGTGCGATCCACCTGACGAAGGCGGGCATCCCCGCCGGGGTCATCTCCGTTCCTTGCCGCTACCTGCATTCTCCTTCGGAAATGGTTGACCTGAATGATGTGGAAGCGGCCGTCCGTTTGGTCGTCGCCACCATGGAACATCCGATTACGCTATAAAAAAGAAAGAGGCTGCTCCCTTGAAGAGCAGCCTCTTTTCTTCATTAGCCCCCTTAGACGACCATCTTCCCCTCTTGGAACAGTCGTTCTAGTTCGCGTACGATGAAATCCTGTTCATTAGTGAAACAGGAAACAATGGTCGCTTTCGCTTTCACCTCCGGTACGGCGTTGGCTGGCGCAATCGACAGGCCCGCGTCACGAAAGAGGGGCAGATCGTTGAGCCAATCACCAAAAGCAATGGTTTCCGTAGTCTTCACTCCTAAAACCTCGGCTAAACGCGTTAAAGCGCTTCCCTTGTCCACTCCATGTGGGCGGATGATCAAATATTCATTACCGCGTTTCATGGACGGCTGAATCTCCTGATAAAGGCCGGGGTGCATCATGTTGAGTGCTTTCTGAATCCCCCGTACTCTCGCCTTCTCTTCGTGGATCACAATCTGTTCCACCTGGTTGACCGGAGGGTCGCCCGCCCTTGCCGGATCGGTATGCAGATCAAAGCCCCAGGAAAAGATGGCCGGATCGGGCGCTTCTGTAAAGCAGTGAATCCGGTCGTTGCTAAAAAGATAAAGGCCATGCCGCTCATCCGCCAAAGCGGATAAGACCGCCTGGGTCACAGCGGGCGCAACCGTCTTGAAGTGTGGTTCTTCCCAACCGCGCGGCTGGAAAAATGCGCCGTCGGTACAGATATAATGAACTGGAAACCCGAGCAAATCCTGGATCGGTGCGGTGAAATGATACATCCGCCCGGTAACGAAGGCAATCTCTACATCGGCCTGGTGCAGTTCGGCCAGTAACTTCCGCGTTGGTTGACTGATCGTTTTGTCATCTCTTAATAAAGTCCCATCCAAATCCAAAGCAATCATTCGTAATTTGTACATATACTATTCCCTCCCTAAATAAAAGTAACTGCTGGCCCGCGGCCGAGCCTCCCATTATTAAGCCTTTTATTAAGCCTTGGCTAAATCTTCCTTTCCCCGCTTGGAGCTGAATAAAAAGTTTGTTATAATAAATAAAATTCCAGACGGGCGCTAAAAACTAAAGAGAAAGCATAAGGAATCCCCTGCATCCGCAGGGGAAGATTCCATAATCTATTTTACCATAAGCAAAGCAATTCGTCGACCAAGCGAAGGAGGAGACATGACAGCCCAAACTGAAGACCGCCGCTATGAAGAAGCGCGTTTGGCTACGGTGCAAACGGTAATTAAACAAGAGTTAAAGGCAAAAATGACCTTTTTTTCCCGCCTAAAAACCCTGTTACAACAGGAACGGAAAGATATTTGGGAAGATGGTCCCCGCTTACCCGATAGTTTCGCCTCCGCAGTTACCCTCACCCAACAGCTGAGCGGCTTACGCAATACGGAGGTAAGTGTCGAATACAACCGCCGGATGATCACCAAACTCCAAAGAATGCTAAAATCGCCCTACTTTGCGCGGATCGATTTTCGCGAGAACGGAACGCCGACTGCGGAAAAGATCTACATCGGCATCTCCACTTTGCTTGACGAAGCGGGTAGACCGCTGATCTACGATTGGCGAGCCCCCGTCTCCAGCATGTTTTACGACTATGAACTGGGCCCGGCCGAGTACCGGTGTGAAGCTGGGGTAATCAGTGGTGAGATCTCCCGGAAACGCCAGTATAAGATCGTCGACGGGCGTATGGTCTACATGTTCGATTGTAATGTCAAGATCGACGACGAGATCCTACAGGAGATCCTGAGCCAACATAGTGATGAAAAGATGCGGGCGATCGTCACCAGCATCCAAAGGGAACAAAACCGGGTAATCCGTAATGAAGAGCATCCGGTCGTCCTGGTGCAGGGGACTGCGGGCAGCGGAAAAACTTCTATCGCTCTGCACCGCGCCGCCTATTACCTTTATAAAGAACGGGACCAGATTACCAGTAAAAACATTTTAATCTTTTCCCCCAACCAACTATTTGCCGACTACATATCCAATGTTTTACCCGAATTAGGGGAGGAGATGGCGCTGTGCACCACCTTCCAGGATTTAGTCCAGCCCCTGCTTCCGCCCGGTCTGTCCGTGGAAGACCGCCACAATCAGCTGGAATTTACCCTAACCACCGACAACAGTGCCGATGATCGTCTCCGGGCCGAGAAGATCTACCTGCAGACCACCCCCGAATTTTTGGCACTGATCGATACTTACCAAAAATATTTGACCGACCGTGGTCGGCCTTTTTCTGATCTTCAGTTTGAAGGGGAGATGGTTCTCCGCAAAGAAGAACTGCAGGCGCTCTATGATGAATATTATGCTTATTTACCCTTAAAAAAACGTTTGGTTCAGGTGCAACAGCGGGCTTTCTACTTGCTCCGCCCAATCACCGCGCGGAAAATAAAAGAGTACGCCCAGCACCTCGCCGAAGAAAACCACCAGCTACCGGCGGCCGAGATTAAAGCCCGCAGCCGTTTGGCCGTACGTAAAAAGCTACAACCGGTCCATGCGGCCATTCGCGCCTGGTCCGACTTGGATCCTTTCCAACTCTACCGGGAACTTTTTCACAACCAAGAACTGCTCGTCAAAATGGCGGCCGGGCGGTTTCCCCCGGCAACGCTCAACCGTCTCCGCCAGGCCGTCCTGAAAACGCTGCGCCCCGATCACCTGTTCTACGAAGACCTCGCCCCCTTCTTTTATTTTCGGGGAAAAATTGAAGGTTTTCCGAAGTTTCCGGAGATTAAACACCTGATTATCGATGAAGCACAGGACTATACCCTGTTTCACTACCGGATCATCCAAGAGCTCTTTCCCGCCGCCACCCTGACCATCTTGGGTGACCCGAACCAAACCATCCATCCACAACAATACCGGAGTTCCTTCGCGGAGATCGAAGCGGTCTTTGCCGCCCGTAACCCGCGGACTTTTACCCTAAGCAAAAGTTACCGGTCGACCCGGGAGATTACCGCCTTTACCCATGAGCTTTTAGCGGAACCCGCGGTGGAGTCCGTGGCGATCAACCGTCCCGGACCGAAACCGCTGGTGACCAAGGTAACCGACCCGAATTTACTGTTCCCCGCCCTCGCCGACCGGATCCGTGCTTTAAGCGCTGCAGGTTTCTCTTCCCTGGCCGTCATCGGTAAGACGGCCCACGAGTGTCAGACCGTTTATGAGAAACTGAAAGCCTTGGTCCCGATCCGGTTGCTCACCAAAGAAGAAAAAACCCTGGCGAGCGGCCCGGTAATCATCCCTTCCTATCTAGCGAAAGGATTAGAGTTTGATACCGTTTTAATTTGCGATTGTTCCCATGCGGTTTACCATACCCCGGAGGAACTACCGATCCTTTATACCGTTTGTACCCGTGCTTTACACCAGCTTTTTCTGTATTATACCGGGGAACTCTCCCCGTTGCTTACCCGGATCAACCCGGATCTTTACGTGAGGAGCGTTTATCCAGAATAGGCCCGCGTATCTTTTAAAGCAAAGGAGTGTGTTTTTCATTGATTAACCCCGCCGACCTGGGTATCCAGATTCCAGCGGTCTTGGTGCCTGCCGCCCATATCGACTTGAGCAAATGGGCGGTGATCGCCTGCGACCAATATACCTCAAACCCTGAATACTGGGCAGAAGTCAGAAGACAGATTGGTGCTTCCCCTTCGACTCTGGATCTGATCCTGCCCGAGGTCTACTTAGACGACCCGGAGGTCGAGACCAAAATCCAACAGATTAACGGGCGGATGCAGACCTTCTTAGCCGAAAAAATCCTGGTCCCTCTAGCCCCCGGACTGGTCCTCCTGGACCGGCGAACCGCCCATGTCCCGTCCCGCAAAGGGTTACTCCTCGCGGTTGATCTGGAAAAATACGATTACAAGCAAGGGGCCAAAAGTTTAATCCGCCCCACCGAAGAGACGATCGCCGACCGCTTACCTCCCCGCATCAAAATCCGGGAAGGAGGGATTTTGGAGGTACCCCATATTATGCTCCTCCTCGATGATCCGGAACAAACCGTAATCGAACCCCTTTTCCAACACATCCCGGATTTACCGCAGTTATACGATTTTGAGCTAATGATGAACGGTGGACACCTCACCGGTTACCATGTGACGGCCCCGGCGCTCCTCAACCAGATTTGCCAAGCTTTGGCCCGCTTGATCGAACCGGAGGTCACCGATACCAAATACGGTGCAGCGGAAGCACCCCTTCTGTTCGCCGTCGGTGACGGAAACCATTCGTTGGCAACGGCCAAAGCAATTTGGGAGAAGATCAAACAGCAAACCGCCGATCCGAACACCCTACATGACCACCCTGCCCGTTACTGCCTGGTGGAAGTGGTCAATCTTTACGATGAAGGGCTGATCTTCCACCCGATCCATCGTTTATTGTTCAATATCGACGCTGACCAGTTCTTCCGTGAACTGCAAAGGGATCTCCGTTGCCGGATTATAAACACAGGAGAGCTGAATGCACCGGATAACCCTGAAGTCCAGTATTTCCACTTTTGCTCCGCAACAACTACCGGGACAGTGGTGATTGACGACCCCACTTCGGTCCTGACCGTCGGCACTTTACAGCCTTTTCTCGACGCTTATCTCCGCCGCCATCCGGAAAGCAGAATCGACTATATCCACGGCGATGATAACGTCAGGACCCTGGGACAACAACCAGGTAACCTCGGCCTATTACTACCCCCTTTAAACAAGCATGACCTCTTTAAAACGGTCATCCGCGACGGTGCTTTACCCCGTAAAACCTTTTCCATGGGGGAAGCCGATGAGAAACGGTTTTATTTCGAAGCCCGAAAAATCCGGCGTGATTAGTTTCGGCTCTTAAACCAAAGCTAAAAATCACTGATCAGACCAGTTAAAAAAGCCACCGTAACGGTGGCTTTTTGTTCTATCCACAGGTTAAGAAAAATCGTGATCGGTTTCTTTCCGGAGGATCACATCATGAGCGCTGCCTTCCCGTAGGGTAAGCGGGGAGACTAAGGTGAGACGGGCTTTCTGCTGTAACTCAGGGATGGTCAGCGCCCCGCAGTTACACATCGTCGATTTAATCTTGGCCAGGGTCCCATCGAGGTTGTCTTTTAGTTTTCCAGCATAGGGAACATAGGAGTCAACCCCTTCTTCAAAGGTTAACCGTTCCTCATCGCTCTGGTCATAGCGGGCCCAGTTCCGTGCCCGGTTTGAACCTTCACCCCAGTATTCCTTCACGTAGTTCATTCCTTGCCGAATTTTACGGGTTGGGCTCTCGTCGAAACGGGCAAAATAGCGACCGAGCATCACAAAATCCGCCCCCATCGCCAACGCCAGAACAATATGATAGTCGTGGACAATTCCCCCGTCGGAACAGATGGGGATATAGATCCCGGTCCGTTGGTAGTATTCGTCCCGCGCCTTCGCCACTTCAATCACCGCCGTGGCTTGTCCCCGCCCGATTCCCTTCTGTTCCCGGGTAATACAGATCGAACCGCCGCCAATCCCAACCTTAATAAAATCAGCCCCGGCTTCGGCCAGATATAAAAAGCCTTCCCGGTCCACCACGTTACCGCCGCCGACTTTAACCTCGTCTTTGTACTTCTCCTTAATGGTTTTAATCGTCTCAAACTGCCATTCGGTGAAACCATCGGAGGAGTCAACACAAAGCAGATCTGCTCCCGCCTCCACCAACGCCGGCACCCGGTCATGGTAATCCCGGGTGTTAATCCCGGCGCCCACCATCAGTCTTTTATGCTGATCCAACAACTCGAGCGGATTTTCCTTATGGGCAGTGTAATCCTTCCGGAAAACCAGGTACTTCAACCGCTGCTGCTCATCGATGACCGGTAAACAGTTTATTTTATGCTCCCAAATTAAATCATTGGCTTCGGATATGGTGAGCCCTTCCTTCCCGTAAACCATTTCGGCAAAGGGGGTCATAAACTCTTTCACTTTCGTCTCTTCCGGGGTACGGCCTTTCCGGTAATCCCGACTGGTGACGATCCCCAAAAGCTTCCCGCTGGGCGATCCATCATCGGTGATGGCAATGGTAGAGTGGCCCGTCTTCGCGGTCAGCGCCAACACATCCGCCAGGGTATGTTCGGGAGTTAAGTTGGAGTCACTAACCACAAAACCGGCTTTGTAGCTTTTGACCCGTTTTACCATCTCCGCCTGGGAGTCGATGGGTTGGGAGACATAGATGAAGGAAAGCCCTCCACTTCTTGCTAATTCAATCGCCATCCGCTCACCGGAGACCGCTTGCATAATCGCGGAAACAAGGGGGATATTCAGGTGGATAGGTGAGGTTTCCCCCCGTTTAAACCGGACAATCGGTGTTTTCAGGCTAACATTCTCCGGAATACAATCTTTAGTGGTTAAATTGGGTAGAAGCAAATATTCACTGAAGGTGCGACTTGGTTCGTCATAAAAATAAGCCATTTGACAACCTCCATCCGTTCTTTAAATTCTATCAATTATAAAGAAGTTTTGCGCTGCTGTCAAGCCCACTCCGGAAAACACCCTCTGCTTTATTTTTTCCTTGCATAGCTTAACTTCTCTGGGGAATATTAGTCATGAAATTGTCCAACCCAAATAGTAGAAAGGAAGGTAGAAAGATTGGCGGAAGAGCATCATGAGCAAAATAATCAGGAAAACCGCGGAGAAGAGCGGGACCGTTTCGGCTCGCGGATGACCATTCCCTTACTGGCCGTGGCACTAGTCGCCTCTTTGGTCTGGGGCTTCACCCAGTTTCGGGCCAGAAGGAACTGGGAAATCAAGGCGGAAAACCAATATAACCGATCCTTCTCCGAATTATCTGCCCATGTTGGGGACTTGGAAAACAAACTGGCGGAAGCCCTCGTCTCCAATTCCCGTCCGCACTTGGTAAAGACCTTTTCCGATATTTGGCGCCAAGCCTATCTTTCCCAAGAAGATTTGGGGCAATTGCCATTAACATCGGTTGAACTAGGTAAGACCAAAGAATTTTTAGCAAAGGTCGGGGCTTTCTCCCATAATATTGTGGCCAAACTAAACCAAAACACAAACACCGATGCGGCGGTGCCCGCAGTGACCGGGGAAGGGGTACAGTATCTATCCGACCGCGATTGGGATACTTTAAACACTTTATATCAACAAGCCCGTTACCTCGCTGACCAGTTGGTCGACCTCCAAGAAAGCGTGCTGGAAGCGGACGAGCGCTGGTTGCGGGTCGATCGCCTCTCTAGCGCAGCCCTGGCGGCCGATGTTTCCGACCGTTTAGAGACCAACAAGATCACCAAAAGTTTTATGATGATGGAAGACGGTTTTAAACGCCTGCCGGAACCGGAGATGGAAGGCAACTTATTAAACCTTAGACCGGACCCGAAAGGCATTACCGGTGCCGAAATCTCCCAGGAACAAGGAAGGGAGATTGCCAGTGGTTTTGTGAATAAAGATGAAGCCCAGTATGAAGTCGCCTATGACGAGAAGATTAACGGCGATAATCCCCTGTATCTCTACACCTTAAAGAAAAAGAACGACAAGGGTAAAGCCGCCTCTAGCGGCCGCTTAGCACTGACCGTAAAAGGCGGGCACGTGGCCTGGATGCTAAAAGAAAGAGGCGTCTCTACGCAAAAGATTTCGTTGGAGGAAGCGAAAGCCGCCGCCCAGAAATACCTGGAACGCCGGGATTACCGCGGATTAACCCCCGTCGGGGCGGAAGAATACCGCAATGTGGCCGTCGTTTCCCTCTGTTCTCAACAGGGAGACACCATTATCTATCCGGAGATGATCAAAGTGCAAGTCGCCCTCGACGACGGCGAGATCATGGGGGTCGAAACCATGTCCTATTTAACCTTCCATGATCCACAGCGCAAAATTGCTTCCCCGCGCCTCTCGATAACCGAAGCCCGAAGCCGGCTAAATAAACGCTTTAACGTGGAAACCGTAAAAGAGGCGGTGATCCTGAACGATCAGTACGAAGAGGTCCTGGCTTACGAGTGTATCGGGCGCATCGGACAAAACCGTTACCGGGTTTACCTCAATGCCGACACCGGGGAAGAGGAACGCATCCACCGGATCGACCAACAAGGTGTCCAGATTAAATAAAAACCCACCCGCAGACAGGCACCGGCCCGTCTGCGAATTCCACAAACGACAAAACCGGCCACGGCCGGTTTTTTTTAATCGGATTATTCCTCCATCGCTTTGACTTGCAGCGTCAGCAGCAAGTAGGAATAGGGACGACGCGAGGGAGGAAGGAGCGCAGAACACACACAAAAATCCTATTTCCGTCAGCGCCGAAGCAAAAGAAAGGCTCCACCGACCATCAAGAGAATACCGATTATTTTCCCTCCCGTGAAGGGTACCGCTTCCTGTTTGAAAAGGCCAAAATGGTCGATTAAGTACGCCGTAAGCAGCTGGAAAAAGATAATTCCGGTGGTGGCATTACCCGCCCCTATTTTCGAAATAGCCACCGCGACTCCGTAGATGATCGCAACCCCAATGGGCCCTCCTAGCCAGTAATAATAGGGGATCTCTCCCACCACGCCGAGGAAAGATCCCCCTTTGAAAAACAGGAGGAGAAGCCCGCCGACCGTCAATGTTCCAAGCAGTTGGACACTGAAAGCCGCCGGAATTAACCCCAGTTTTTCCCCCAAATACGAATTGAGACAGCCTTGGACGGCCATTAATGCACCGGCCAAACCGGCAATCAACAAAAAAATAATCGACACGTACCTCCACCTCTCTTGTCGACGATTGCCTTTATTCTCCCCGCTCCAGCCGGAGCATATCCTGGCGCAAGCCATGAATAAGATGGAAGATAAAAGGGGGAAGAAGATTGGTTCTGGTTTTTTTCGCCGCTCTCCTCGGCTTTTTGGTTGGGGTCAGTGGGGCCGGCTTAGGTGGCGTCGCGGCCGGATTATGGCCGACGGTAACCCGGCAACAACAGAGCATGTTAATGGGTGTTTCCGGCGGGATAATGCTTGGCGTCGTCATCTGGGATCTCTTCCCGGAAGCTTGGAACCTCAGCCCGGTGCACACGTTGACCGGTATGACGAGCGGTGCCCTTTTTCTGCTCGTCCTCCGGCAACTTGACCAAGAAACCACCGGCCCCATTGAGGACGCCCGTTTTCGGAAAGCCGGTCGCTTATTGGGTCTTGGTATCGCCTTACACAATTTCCCGGAAGGTTTGGCTGTGGGAACCGTTTTCGCCCACGATCCCTCTTCCGCACTTTGGTGGCGACTCTCCCTCTTGATGGCACTACACAATATCCCAGAAGGGATGGCGGTCGCCACCACTTTACGTTTGGGAAAAACCAAGTGGGGGTCGATCATCCGTACTTTATTCTGGGCTGAAGGCCCCATGGCGATCGGTGCTTTCCTCGGAGGCGTCCTCGGCCAGATCGCCACCCCCTGGTCGGCCACAGCTTTGGGATTCGCTGGTGGTGCCATGCTCATCCTTGTTTTAGTTGAAATGATCCCCCTTGCCATCCGCCTCGCTGGATGGCCGTCGGCCTTCGCCGGGCTTGCCCTGGGGGCGGGCAGCGCCCGCCTCCTTATCCTCTTCCTTACCGCTCGAGTATAAAAAAATACCGGGCGGGCAAACTAAAAAAAAGGAGGGACGAAAAGATTGCCGAAGAAAGAAGTAAAAGTAAAATGCTACGTTGATAGCTGTCAATACTGGGAGCAGAATAACCTCTGTGCTGCGGATACCATTGAGGTTGACAACCAACAGGTTAACCTGGATATGGAGATCGGAACATTGGGTGAAGGTTATGGCGAGGCTGAAACATCGAAGGCCACCTACTGCCGGACCTTCAAACCCAAAAACGCCTAAGAACCAACACCGTCTGTCTCTCCAGGACAGGCGGTTTTTTCATCCACAGTTTCCTGCGGAAAGAGGAGGGATAGATCATGTCTACCCAAACCCAATGGCGGACACTTACGGAAGTCCAAAACCCCTTGGAAGCCGACTTGATCAAAAGTCTGCTCGCCGGTGCCGGGATTACCTGCTTCATTCCCGACCGTAATTTCGGTTTGATTTACGGAGGTGCCCTCGGCCTCAAAATTCAAGTTCCAGCAGAAGACTGGCCCCAAGCCAAATCTCTCTTGGCCGCCTTTCCTATAAACTCCGAACCGGACCAACCAGCCCAAAAGTAGCTATTCCTTTTTTTGAACTTTATTTGCGTTTTTTTACGTAACAATTATTAACCGTCTTTCTCTCTGGTCAAGTCCAGCTTCGTATGGAAATTCCTCCGTTATTACAACAACCTAAACAAAGATCCCTACCCTTTTGGGGTAGGGATCTTTGTCGGAATTTCTTATCCCAGCTTTTCCTTGATGATCTCTTCCAGTGTCGGTTCGCCGATCTCCTGCAGTTCATAACGGACCCGAACCGCCGGTTTATCAATCTTAATCAGACGCCGGAGATCAATAGGGGTACCAATGACTACCGCATCGGCGTCCGCCCGATTGATCGTCTCCTCCAGTTCCGTAATTTGCTTTTTACCGTAGCCCATGGCCGGAAGGACATTGGAAAGGTGGCCGTACCGGGCGAAGGTCTCGATGATACTGCCCACGGCGTAGGGGCGGGGGTCAACCAGTTCAGCGGCGCCGTATTTGTTGGCAGCAATGGTACCGGCACCGTATGCCATGTTACCGTGGGTAAGGGTGGGACCGTCCTCCACCACTAAAACCCGTTTACCGGCCAAAAGACCGGGTTGGTCAATAAAGATGGGCGAAGCAGCCTCAATGACGGTGGCTTTTGGGTTGACCAGCCGGATATTGGCCCGAACCTTGTCGATATTCTCAGGGTAACTGGTTTCGATTTTATTGATGAGCAGGACATCGGCCATGCGGAAGTTGGTTTCACCAGGATGATAGCGTAGTTCATGCCCGGGCCGGTGCGGATCGACAAGGACAATATTGAGCAGAGGACGGTAAAAGGGCAGGTCGTTATTACCGCCGTCCCACAGGATGACTTCGGCCTCCTTCTCCGCCGCGGCTAGTATTTGTTGGTAGTCGACGCCGGCATAAACCACAAAGCCTTTTTCAATATGGGGTTCATACTCCTCCCGTTCTTCAATGGTACAGTCGTGTTTATCCAAGTCCTCATAGGTGGCAAACCGTTGACAGGCCTGCTTTTCCAGGTCACCGTAGGGCATAGGGTGGCGGATGACAACTAATTTTTTCCCCATTTCCTGAATAATCTGCGCTACTTTTCTGGTGGTTTGGCTTTTGCCGACGCCGGTCCGGACGGCGCAGACCGAAATCACCGGAACATTGGCGTTAAGCATGGTAGTCTCCGGCCCCATCAGTCGAAAATCCGCACCAGCGGCCAAGACAAGCGAGGCCCGATTCATCACATATTCGTGGGAGGCATCGCTGTAGGCAAAGATCACTTCGTCCACGCCGTTCTCCTTAATCAGGGCCTCCAAATCCTCCTCGTCGTAAATGGGGATCCCTTCCGGATAGAGCCGCCCGCTCAATGCCGGCGGATATTTTCTCCCGTGGATATCCGGGATCTGTGTTGCGGTAAAGGCCAGGACCTCATAATTCTCGTTATCCCGGAAAAAGGTGTTGAAATTATGGAAATCCCTTCCTGCCGCGCCCATGATAATCACTTTTTTCTTCACTCTACCAACCTCCTAGCAGAATAATTATAAATACCGGATTGTACCCGAAGATTTCCTCCTTTGCGTCCCTCAGTGCCTGTGGGCATCAGAGCGGAACAGGGATGCACAGAGGATAACTCTTTTTTAAATTCTGTGAAAAAGAACGGCTTCCTGCAAGATTATGCGTTATTTTTGTAAAAATTTAACCTCGACCATATCGTGTTTCAACGGCAGATTACGAAAGGGCAAAAATGGCTTTTGGACGTTCGCTCTTTATATAATTAGAATCACAGCGCAAAGGCGGCCATAACGATGACTATTTCCCAAGTAGTGTTGGCCTCTTTGGGTGGGCTTGATACATCGATTATTACCGCTCATGGTGTCACCCCTTGGTGACACCCTTTTTTTCCCCCTTTCATATAATACTTTAAGGTCATCGCCCAGCTAGCTACATTGATCTAACGAGGTCAGATCGGGCAAAGCCAGGTGGGCGACAAGCCCTGAGGCAAACAGCGCCTGGTCCTTCGCAGCGGTAACCCTAGCCTAATTTGCTGGAATTAACCGCGCGAAGGACAGACTGGTATTTTCTAGTAGGACACCATACCTTGAATAACCACCGCAAGGAGAAAGGGGGACAAAAGTGGGAACCAGGAAAAAGAGCGTTCGCTTGATCGTGAATAAAGACTGGACGCCAGAGACCATTTCCACGCTAGGCAGCGGTTTTTTCTACCACTTATCCTACCCCGTAGAAGGAATTGAGCCTGAACTCCTTGCCGACATCAGAAAGGCGCACCTCCCACCGGGAACGGAAATGGAGATTCTCTTTCGGAAAGACGGTGAACTGCGCCGCGTGGCCCTGGCTGAATTAGAATGGATCTTGGATTTTGACACCTTTATTCGCCTTGAGTTTCGTTTAATGCACACCTTGCCTTCGCTCAAGGAAATCCGCTCGTCACCACCGAACGGCTATCTTTTCTACTATAAAAAATAAAAAGCCTACCCTTAAAGGGGTGGGTTTTTTGTTTACCGTATTAGCTGAAGGAGATTGTTTGGGCTTGTCGAAAAAAGATCTAATAGCCCCATTAAGAGGTGGTTCGTTTGTTAATCGCAAAGAAGCTCACGAAAATCTTCAACAACGGTGTCGTGGCCTTAGATCAGGTTTCCCTTACGGTCCAGAAGGGGGAGTTCGTTTTTCTGGTCGGTCCGAGTGGTGCCGGTAAATCCACCTTTCTAAACTTGATCATCCGCCAGGAGGTCCCTACTTCCGGCCTGATTGCCGTCAACCGGCAAAACCTGGCTTACCTCAAAAAAAGAGAGATCGCCTACCTCCGCCGGAATATCGGCGTTATTTTTCAAGATTATAAACTATTACCACAAAAAACGGTCTATGAAAACGTCGCCTTTGCCCTGGAAGTAATTGAAACCAAAGCCCGTTTGATTCGGCCCCGGGTCTACGCGGTTTTAGAATTAGTTGGCCTCCTAAACAAGGCAAATCTCTTGCCTTCAGAATTATCCGGTGGTGAACAACAACGGGTCTGTTTAGCCCGGGCTCTAGTCAACCGGCCTCTTTTGTTGCTGGCCGACGAACCCACGGGAAACCTGGACCCCGATACTTCCTGGGGGATTATGGAACTGCTCCTGGAGGTCAATCGACGCGGAACCACCATTGTTATGGCCACCCATAACCGGGAGATCGTGGATCATATGCGCCGACGGGTAATCGCCCTTGACCGGGGTAAGCTGGTTCGGGATACGCCCAAAGGAGGTTATACCCTTGAAACCTAGAACCTTTTTTTATTTTCTCCGCGAGGCCCTGCGTGGATTGGTCCGCAATCGAGTAATGACTTTAACTGCCTTGGGGATCATCACCATTGGGCTTTTCCTCTTTGGGCTGTTTTTTTTACTAACAGCCAATCTCCACCATTTAACCGTTCTGGCCTGGGATGAGATTGAAATCCGCGTTTTTCTGGAACCAACGGTGAAGAATCCGGAAAAGATCGGTGCTGAACTAGCCGCCCTGCCCGGGGTGAAAAGTGTTAAATATGTCTCCAAAGCAGAAGGGGCAGCGTCATTAGAAAAGATGCTCGGTAATCAGAACCTTTTCCTTGAAGGGGAAAACCCCTTACCGGCGGCTTTTAACCTCTCCTTGCTGGAAACGGCGGACCTCCAGAGTTTGGTACGTTTGGCATCGGCCGTCCCCGGTGTGGAAGAAGTCGTTTTCAAGCAAGACTTTGTGCGGTTTCTTGAAATCGCAATCCGCTTGATCATGGTCTTCGGGCTTGCGCTCCTTTTCTTAACAGCTTTTGCCGTCCTATATATCATTATCAACACGATTCAACTGACCGTTTACGCCCGCCGCAGAGAGATTGAGATTATGAAGTTAGTTGGCGCGACCGACTCCTTTGTCCGCTGGCCTTTCCTCCTGGAAGGAATTATTCTGGGCTTACTCGGTGCTGGCCTGGCTTTATTAATTTTAAAGGAAGGCTACGCTTTCCTCATCCAAAAGATACAGTTTTATCGCCGTTTTCTTCCGCTTTTATCCGGACCAGAGCTTGAATTAATCTTGATGGCTGTCCTTTTGGGCATGGGGCTTTTCTTTGGCGGTCTCGGGAGCCACGTTTCGCTCAAAAGACACCTCAAAGTTTAAGTTATAACCGCCCTGCTCCCCTCATATGCTCTTAGGGAATCACCCCGGCAGATAAAGATAAAGGAGACGAAGGGCGTGACTTTACGGCTTAATCTTTTCCGGCAGCGGACGATCGGATTTATCTTCGTTATTTTACTGCTAACTGCTTTTTTTGGGTACGGTTTTGCCTTAACCCAAGGTAAGTACAGGGATCTGGGCTTAGCTTGCCAAGTAATTCCTTTGCTCAAAATAAAGTTCTTTGAACCCTTAAGCCTTTTCCGCCTAGTCCTGACCTACCTACAAACCGGTAATGTTCCTGCCCTTTTGGCTAGCTTAAGCGATCCTTATACTCAATACCTGACGGCGATGGAGTACAACCGGTTGCTGGAGGAGAACAAAGGCGTTTATGGTGGAATAGGCCTCTATCTTGAGTATACCGACGGCCACTTGATCGTTTTCAAAACAATAAACAATTCTCCTGCTGCCCGGGCTGGTTTACAACCGGGTGACCGGATTACAGCGATCAACCATCAACCAACCGCCGGCTTATCCAAAGAAGCCGCCGCCGGGGCCATTTTGGGCCCCCCCGGCACCACCGTAGTCCTGACGGTCCAACGGGGCGGGGTCCGACCCGCACAGGATATTACCTTAACCCGGGCCTTAATCGATCCTTCCATTGAATGGGCGATCCGTTCCGATCCACAAGTGGGCAAGATCGGCTGGATCACCCTTACCCAGTTCACCGAGGAGACCGGAAAGGACTTGAAACGGACCCTACAAATTTTCACCGCAGAGCAGGTGGCAGGGATTGTTTTGGATCTACGTTATAACCCGGGCGGGCTACTCCTTTCGGCGCTAGAGGTCGCCAGTCAGTTTCTCCCCGGGGCCGAAGGACTTCCCCTTGTGTCCCTGCAATACCGGAACCACACCACCGAACATTTCTACGCGTACCCCAATCCCCACCCCTCCTTTCCGCTGGTGGTACTGATCAACGAGTGGAGTGCCAGCTCATCAGAGATTGTCGCCAGCGCAATCCAACACTTGAAAGCCGGGGTCCTAGTCGGAAATACCACCTTTGGTAAAGGTCTAGTCCAGGATGTAATTCCCCTCCGGGGGGGCGGTGCGCTCTATTTTACGGTCGCCCGCTATCTGACGGCTGGCGGTTATTCAATCCACCAGACCGGCGTGGAACCCGACGTACGCGTAACCCTACCGGCCGCGCCCACACCGGCCGCGGAGGAGATCGACCTTGTTCTCCTTCAGACGGTCGATCGTCTCCAAACCGAAACCGCTCTCCAGGTCCTAAAACAATTGATCTTCGCCCGCCGCCGAACAGCGGCCTAGTTTGAAACAAGTTTACACCCAAAGGGGAGTGTCAAAATGGCCCCACAACCCCAAACCAACCGTCCTTTGACCCAGCGGCGCTTTTTCCACCTCCGCCTCCTGCCCGCGTTTTTCCTGGCGTTCCTAGCCAGTCAGTATCTGCTCTGGTCCATAGTAATGCCACCTTTATCGCTGTCCTGGCCCGCGCAGACGGTTCCAGAGTTTACCGCCCTAGAGCCCGGTTTCACCGCCACCGTCGAGTGGTTCTTGTCCGCCTGGCGCCCGAAGCCCCGCATCCCCCCACGCCCTGGCGTTTTAAAGCCACCGTCCCCACTTGAACAGCCGATCCGGCCCCGGGCGCAGGTGGCGATCATCATCGATGACCTTGGCTTTGTCCAAGAAGCGACGGAAGCCTTTTGGGAGCTGGAAATCCCCTTAACCTTTGCCGTTTTACCCTGGGGTCGCTATTCAAAGACCCATGCCTGCGAAGCGCGCAAGCGGAATCAAGAAGTGATTCTTCATTTACCGCTCGAACCGCTCGATCCTCAAACCGACCCGGGACCAGGGGTGCTACGTACTGATTTTTCCCCAGAACAGATCCGCCAACAACTCCGCGCGAATCTGGCCGCCGTGCCGGGGATTATCGGAGTAAATAACCACATGGGCTCGAAGGGGACACAAGATCGACCTTTGATGCAGCTTTTGATGGCGGAGCTAAAACAGGCCGGTTTATTCTTTATTGATAGTCTAACCATCCATACTTCCGTGGCCGCTACCGTCGCCCACGAGCACGGTGTACCAACAGCGGTACGCGATGTTTTCCTGGATGGGTCTGGCGTCGAAGCCATTCCGGCCCAGATCGATCTTTTGATCGAAAAGGCCCTTACCGCGGGCTCGGCCATTGGGATTGCCCATACCCGTCCCGGCGTGGCGGCCGCGCTACAAAGTGCTATGCCCCGCTTCGAAGCCGCCGGAATTGAGTTAGTCCATGTTTCCACGCTTGTTAAGTAAGTTTAACCTCCCGAAAGAGGATTTGCTTCTTTTGTGTCGAACACGAATGTATGTTCGACGCTTCTTTTTTCCTTGTCTTTTTCCTTCCCCTTTGCTATACTAGTTTTTATGTAAACAATACAGTTTGGAGATGATTTGATGTCCGGATTCAAGTTGGTTTCCCCTTATACGCTTCGCGGCGACCAACCGCAGGCCGTTGCGCAATTAACCGCAGGTCTCGAAGCCGGAATGCCCCACCAAGTTTTGTTGGGTGTTACTGGATCCGGGAAGACTTTTACCATGGCCAATGTGGTGGCCCGGATCAACCGGCCCACCTTGGTTATTGCCCATAATAAAACCCTTGCGGCCCAATTATACAGTGAATTCAAAGAGTTCTTTCCAGAGAATGCCGTCCATTATTTTGTCAGTTATTACGACTACTACCAACCGGAGGCCTACATCCCCCAGTCTGACACCTACATTGAAAAAGACGCCAGTATTAACGAGGAGATTGATCGGCTGCGCCACGCCTCCACTTCCGCCCTTTTCGAACGGCGGGATGTTTTAATTGTGGCTAGTGTCTCTTGCATCTACGGGCTGGGATCCCCCGAAGACTACCAGGGGATGACCCTCTCGCTTCAGCACGGAGACACCCGGAACCGTGATAAGATCCTCCGCCGTCTGGTGGGGATCCAATATACCCGGAACGACGTCGGCTTTACCCGCGGCACCTTTCGGGTGCGCGGGGATGTGATCGAGATTATACCGGTCTATGGCGAAACCGTGATCCGGATTGAGCTCTTTGGGGATGAAATCGACCGCATCCTTGAAGTTGACCCTTTAACTGGGGAGATCCTGGGCGAGAAAGAGCAGATCACGATCTACCCGGGCACCCACTACGTAACCAGTGAAGAAAGGATGAAGGCGGCGATCCGCTCGATCGAAGCTGAGCTCCAAACGGAACTGGCCCGTTTACGTGAATCCGGGAAACTTTTGGAAGCCCAAAGGTTGGAACAACGGACCCGTTTTGACTTAGAAATGATGCAAGAGGTCGGCTACTGTCAGGGGATTGAGAACTACTCCCGCCACCTGACGGGACGGCAGCCGGGCGAACCCCCGGCCACCCTCCTTGATTATTTCCCCGACGATTTTTTACTCTTCATCGACGAGTCCCATGTGACCATCCCCCAACTCCGGGCGATGTACGCCGGAGACCGTTCCCGCAAGGAAACACTGGTTGGATACGGCTTCCGCCTACCTTCCGCCTTGGATAACCGCCCACTCCGCTTCGAAGAGTTTGAACAAGCCATAAATCAAGTGATCTACGTCTCGGCTACACCGGCCGCCTACGAACTACAAAAGGCCTCGCAAGTGGTCGAACAGGTCATTCGCCCCACCGGCCTGTTGGATCCGGAGGTGGAAGTCCGCCCGGTGAAAGGGCAGATCGATGATCTGATGGAGGAGATTCGCCAGCGGGTTGACCGCCAAGAGCGGGTTCTCGTCATTACCTTAACCAAACGGATGGCTGAGGATCTAACCGAATACTTGGAAGAAGCCAGCTTTCGGGTGAAATATCTCCACTCGGAGATCCACACGATGGACCGGGTTGAGATCCTACGCGATCTTCGGCTTGGCAAATTCGATGTCCTCGTCGGGATCAACTTATTACGAGAAGGGTTAGATCTCCCCGAAGTAACACTGGTGGCGATCCTAGACGCGGATAAAGAAGGTTTTCTCCGTTCCGAGACCACTTTAATCCAGATTATCGGTCGGGCCGCCCGCCATGTAGCCGGAAAAGTAATCATGTACGCTGACCAGGTGACCGATTCGATGGCCCGCGCCATCCAAGAGACCAACCGGCGCCGTACCAAACAGATCCGTTATAACGAGGAGCACAACATCACTCCGGCCTCGGTCCAAAAAGCGGTCCGCGATCTGATCAACCTGGAACAGGTGGCGGAAGAGAAAGTGGCCTATCACGCCAAACAACAGAAAATGACCCGGGCTGAAGTAGAGGAGACCATTAACCGGTTAGAAGCCGAGATGTTAGAAGCAGCGGGCAAACTAGAGTTCGAGACCGCGGCCCAATTACGGGATGAAATAAAGGAATGGCAGAAATTACTGGAGGAATGAGCAGAGATGAAAAAGGACCGAATCACCATACGCGGCGCGCGTGTCCATAACCTGAAAAATATTGACCTGGAGATTCCCCGGAACCAGTTGATCGTGATGACTGGGATCTCCGGTTCGGGTAAATCTTCACTGGCCTTTGATACTATTTACGCGGAAGGACAGCGGCGCTACGTGGAATCACTCTCCGCTTACGCCCGCCAGTTCCTTGGTCAAATGGACAAACCCGATGTGGACTACATCGAAGGCCTTTCTCCGGCGATCTCCATCGACCAGAAAACAACTTCGCGGAACCCCCGTTCCACCGTGGGAACGGTCACCGAAATCTATGACTACCTCCGCCTGCTGTTTGCCCGGATTGGCCAGCCCTTCTGTCCCACCTGTGGCTGTCCCATTACCAAGCAGACCGTGGAGCAGATTGTCGATCAAGTCATGACCCTTCCAACGGAAACCCGGTTTCACGTCCTCGCTCCGATCGTCCGGGGGCGAAAAGGCGAATACACCAAGGTCTTTTCCGATCTGAAAAAAGAGGGTTTCGTCCGGGTACGGGTTGACGGAGAGATTTATAACCTGGATGATGAAATCACCTTGAGCAGGTACAAACAACACTGGATCGAGGTTGTCGTGGACCGGCTCATCCTGCGGCCCGGGATCGAGCAGCGGCTGGCCGACTCGGTCGAACTGGCCCTTGACATGGCCAAAGGTCTTGTTATTATTGATCCGCTATCGGGCGAAGAAACATTGTTCAGCGCCAATTTCGCCTGTCCCCAGTGTGGTTTTAGTTTTGAGGAGATTACCCCGCGGATGTTCTCCTTTAACTCACCCTACGGTGCCTGTCCCGACTGCGACGGACTCGGGTTTAAACTGGAGATTGATCCCGAAAAGATTCTGGATAAAAACCGTTCCATCAGTGAAGGCGCGGTCCTGCCCTGGAGCGCCAACCAGAGCTCCTGGTCCCTGCAGTATCTACTAAGTGTGGCCCGCCACTACGGTCTTGACCCGGATCTTCCCTTAAAGGATGCGACCGCCACACAGGTCGACGCGATCCTTTATGGTTCAGGCCGGGAAAAGATCCCCGTCGTTTATCAAGGCAAAAACGGACGCGAGTGGCGGCAAGAGGTCCGCTTCGAAGGGATCATTAACAACCTGAGCCGACGGTACCGGAGGACCGACTCGGAGGCGATTCGCCAAGATTTTGAGAACCGCTTTATGACCGTACGCCCCTGCAGCAGTTGCCACGGCGCCCGGCTCCGGCCGGAGAGTCTGGCTGTAAAGATCGGATCTTATAACATCAGCCAGGTAGCGGCTTTTTCCATCGATAAAGCTAAAACCTTCTTCTCTTCCTTAGCGCTCTCGGAGAAAGAACAGCTTATCGCCAAGCAGATTTTAAAAGAGATCGATAAACGCCTGGGCTTCCTGGTTGAAGTTGGCCTCGACTATCTGACCCTTGACCGGACCGCCGGTTCCCTGTCGGGCGGTGAAGCCCAACGCATCCGGCTGGCCACCCAGATTGGATCTTCCTTGGTGGGGGTCTTGTACATTCTGGATGAACCGAGCATCGGTTTGCACCAAAGAGACAACCAGCGTTTGATCAATGCCCTGCTCAACCTACGTGATTTAGGGAACACTTTGATCGTCGTCGAACACGATGAAGAGATGATGCGGGCCGCCGACTACCTGGTTGATATCGGACCCGGTGCAGGTGCCCACGGTGGTGAAGTGATCGCTGCCGGAGATTTAGCGACGATTACCCGTTGCCCCCAATCACTTACTGGTGCCTACCTGTCGGGCCAACGCCAGATTCCCGTCCCGGCTCTACGCCGTCCCGGTAACGGTAAATGTTTAACGATTAAAGGGGCCCAGGAGCATAACCTGAAAAATATCGATGTTTCCATTCCATTAGGATGTTTTGTCGCGGTTACTGGAGTCTCCGGTTCCGGCAAAAGTACCCTCATCAATGAGATCCTTTACCCCGTTTTAGCCCGTAAACTGAACCGGGCGACCACCCTTTATCCCGGCGCACACCGCGGGATCGACGGCCTTGAACACTTGGATAAGGTGATCAACATCGACCAATCACCAATTGGCCGTACCCCCCGTTCGAATCCGGCCACCTATACGGGGGTCTTCGATGAGATCCGGGCCGTCTTTGCCGAAACCCCGGAAGCGAAATTACGGGGATATAAACCGGGCCGTTTTTCCTTTAATGTCAAAGGCGGCCGCTGTGAAGCCTGTACCGGTGATGGGATCATCCGCATCGAGATGCACTTCCTCCCCGACGTCTATGTTCCTTGCGAAGTCTGTAAGGGAAAACGATATAACCGGGAGACCCTTGAAGTAAAATACCGCGGTAAAACCATCGCCGATATTCTCGAAATGCCCGTCGAGGAAGCTCTGGAGTTTTTCGCTAATCATCCGCGGATCCAACGGCGGCTACAGACGCTGCACGATGTAGGTTTAGGCTACATTAAGCTGGGACAATCTGCGACCACCCTTTCGGGGGGTGAAGCCCAACGGGTCAAACTGGCCACCGAGTTGGCGAAACGCAGTAATGGTCGGACCTTTTATATTTTGGACGAGCCCACAACCGGTCTACACTTTGCCGACGTCGAAAAGCTCCTCGAGATCTTACAACGGCTGGTTGATAGCGGGAACACCGTCCTGGTGATCGAGCACAATCTGGAAGTGATTAAAACCGCCGACTACCTAATTGATCTTGGTCCGGAGGGCGGCGCTCGGGGCGGCCAGGTTGTTGCCATCGGTACCCCTGAAGAGGTCGCCAAAAGCCCCACCTCTTATACCGGCGAAGTTCTCCGTCCACTCTTAGGCCTTGTTCCGGTCGGAAAAGAAGCCTGACGGGCCTGAAAACCGGACAAATACTTGATCTTTAAAACAATAAAGAAGAAGAACGCAAAACTTAACCCTCTGTGGGCTGGGTTTTGCGTTCTTCTTAAGTGCAGCCGATTAACCGCCGAACGGTCAATTATAGTTCCTTCCGGTAGATCCGGTAGGTCCGGTAAAGCCGCCCGCCCGCTCCTTCCACCGAACGGATCGACTCCTTATTCATCTCGGCAATGGCCGAACCTTCCCCATACTTATAACCTTTTTTACGTGCTTCCACCATCAGACGGTGGTAGATTGCACCATTCACCGCCTTGTTTCTGAACTGTGGGACTACAAACTGGATAAAGACCCGCGCTCCGGTGATCCGCCGTTTATACCAGAGGTATTTCGCCCAACCCAAGGGGAACAAACGGCCATTCAGTCGTTTCAAGACTTGGTTATAGTCAGGTAAACCAACCACAAAACCAATAGGCTCTTTGCCAGAACGAGCGATATAGACCAGATCGGCATCCATAAACTGAACTAAAGTCTGGAATTCCGACCTAATCTCCTCCAGTGAGGGTGGGGTTAAATGCTCCCAAGTGGCGGGCATCGCTAAATCCAAGATTTTTTTAATATCACGAATCTCCCGATTCAACTGTTTCCGGTCAAAACGGTCGATCCGAAACTGGTATTTCCGCATCGCGTAGGAGACAACCCGGTCGAAGCGTTCCGTATCCAAACTTGCCACATCCAGATAAAAAGCGAAGAGGTCCATATCCTTACCAAAGCCATAGTCTTCAAAGAAGCTTTCGTAATAAGGAGGGTTGTAAGAATTCATCAGCACCGGTGGCCCGTCAAAGCCCTGGATTAAAATCCCCCGGTTATCATCGCCGTTGGTCGGGGAGACCGGCCCGACAATACTAGAAATCCCCCGCGCCCTTAACCACTGACTAGCAGCATCAAATAAAGCAAAGGCCACTTCCCGGTCTTCAATCGCTTCAAAAAGGCTCAGATAGCCTTCTTGTTTGTTCTTTTCCCGATTCAGTTTCCGGTTAATTCCGACTAAAAGCCGTCCCACCACTTTCTCCCCGACCTGTGCCAGAAAGAAAGTATGCTCCCCGTTGGCCAGGAGGGGATTGTTTTTCCCTTTTAAGGTGCGGAGCTGTTGCCCGCGGAGGGGTGGTACCCAGTTGGGATCGTTTTGATAGATCACCCACGGTAACGCAATGAACTTTTTTAATCCTTTAACGTCTTTTACTTCACTAATTTTAAGCATTGTTCTACTCCCATCTTAGCGTGGCATTAGTAACCAAGCAACAGCAAAGCCCAAGTAATTACCGATGGCATACCCCACTAAACCACAGGTTAACCCCGGCACAATCACCTCTCGGTTCCGTAAGCGCTCGGCAACCGGTCCGATAAAGGCCGGACCAAAGATCCCCGCCGTTGAGGTAATAAGCATGGTATCCGCATCAATCCGAAAGATCCACGCCAGGATTAAATGGATTACGATCGCGGACGCCATCACAAAGGCGGTGTAAAGAAAGATTCCGGAACTGGAACCCAAGATCTCTTGAAAATTGATATTCGTCCCCAGCGTCAACGAAAAGACAAGGATAAAATACTGCCCTGCTTCGTAGGTGCCTTTAATCCGCCGGACACGCTGATGGAAAGAGGCCGCGACGCCAAGGGTGGTGAGTATTAACATAATTATGCTGACATCAAGCCCCCCGGTGACCAGCAGGGCGATCCCGGCACTGATCCCCACACATAATATGGATAAAAGAACCGCAAAGCCCAATTCAACCTTGGATCCTTCCTCCTCCGTCGCCGCCAAGGCGGGTTCCATAAACGGAGAAGAGAAGGAAGGTAGAACCTTCCCGATCAGCCATTTTGCTCCGGTTACCAGGAACAAAAAGTAGAGTCCACCCATGATCGCATCGGCAGTATTGGTTAAGAGCAATGTTTCCTCCCGGACCTGCAACCCCATACCGATGGCCATCAAATTAGGGGTTCCTCCCGTGTACACCCCTACTAACATTCCGGATATTTTCCAGTATTCTGGAACCGAAGAAAAAAAGAACGCGGCGAGAACAGCACTGGCCACCGCGCTGATGGCCACCAAGACGAAGGAGAGCACCGTCTTCCGCGCCAGTTTTAGCCACCTTTTAACATCGGTGGAAAAAAGGATTAGGGGAATGGCGATCGGTACCGCCACTTCCGCTAAGGATAGTGCCAATTGTTTATTGATCGGGACGAAACTTTGGTTACCAAGAACCATCCCCACCAGGTAACAGAGGAGAATCGGGCTGAGAAACCCCAGTTTTTTTGCGTTTTGTAACCCTTTGGTGATCAAAAATGGTGTAATAAAATAAAAGATAATTTCGATGACTTGCACAACATCGCCTCTCTTCTCTCGTTTGCTGAGTCCAAGGCCAATAACTAGATTTTACAATTACCGTCCTTTGTTTGTCAAGGTAACATAAAGGTCGAAACGGTGGTGGTAAAAATAGGAACGCGCCTTTACATTCCGGACCCAATTATGTATAATTCTAATCAGCCCGCCAGCGGAGAGAAAGGAAGGTTATTATGATCAAACACTTACTTTTCGATTTAGACGGAACCCTGCTCCCGATCGATCTGGATTTTTTCTTCCAGGACTATCTTTCAGCCCTCAGCGCCCGGTTTGCCACCACCATTAAACCGCCAGTATTTCAAGAAAAATTGCTCGCCAGCACCATGGCGATGGTCAAAAGCGATGACCCGAATTTAACGAACGAAGAAGTTTTTTGGCAAGACTTCCCGGCCCGGATCGGCTTGTCCCGGTCCTATTTGGAGCCGATCTTCCGCGACTTCTATGACCATGAGTACCGTTCCCTCGGCAACAACCTGCCACCAGCTGGCCCGGTACGTACCCTTTTGACCTCCGCCCTTGAACAAGGATTCACCGTTACCATCGCGACCAATCCGATCTTTCCCAGTTATGCGCTCCTTGAGCGCTTATCCTGGATTAACTGCCATGATCTGCCCTACCTCCTGGTCACTTCCATGGAAAAGATGCACTTTTGCAAGCCCAACCCCAAATACTATCAGGAGATCCTGGATCTATTGGGGCTTAAGGCTGAGGAATGCATGATGATCGGGAATGATGTGGAAGAAGATATGGTTGCTGCCCTTGTAGGGATGAAGACTTGTTTAGTCACCGACCGGTTAATCAGTAGGGGGAAAAGCAAAATCAAACCCGATTACACCTGCCGCCTTGCCGAACTTTCCCCAATCATCAGAGCCCTATAGAAACTTCTCCGGCGCTTGTCAACGCTAAACTCAGTAAAACCTGTGCCCTTAGCAAAACTAGGGTTGTAGTTCCACCGCAACGACATTTTTGCCCTCGACGCACCCAAATAAAAAACCCCTTTGGACAAGGGGTTTTTATCATTTAAACAAAGACATTAAAACGAACCGTTGTCAGTTTCGCCTTTAGAACGCGGGCACAATATCACCGCTGAAATTTTCCAGGAGATAGGCTTTAATCTCCGGACTGTTCAGGGCCTTTGCCAGTTTTTGCAGGGCCGGTTTATTCTGGTCCGCCGTCCGTACCGCCAACACATTGGCGTAAGGCGATTCCGCCCCTTCAATAAACAAGGCGTCCCGGTTCGGAACCAGACCTGCCGGAAGCGCATAGTTGGTATTGATTACGGCCAGATCAACCTCGGGGAGAATCCGCGGCAACTGAGCTGCTTCCAAGGCTTTGACTTGAATTTTTTTCGGGTTTTTTACGATGTCAAACTCGGTGGCAAGTAGACCAACGCCGTCCCGGAGTTCAATCAAGTTCGCTTGTTCTAGTAACATCAGCGCCCGTCCACAGTTGGTCGGATCATTCGGTACCGCAACGACAGCACGGTTTCGTAATTGTTCCAGCTTGGTTATTTTTTTGGAGTAGATACCCATCGGCTCGATGTGTACCTTCGCAATATAAGTTAACTCCAGACGATGATCCTCCGCAAACTGCTCGAGATAGGGGACGTGTTGGAAAAAGTTGGCGTCAAGCTCCCCTTCCGCCAAGGCTAGATTCGGCTGGACATAATCTTGAAACTCAATGATCCGGAGTTGAATGCCTTCCGCCGCCAACATTGGTTTAATCGCCTCTAAAATTCCCGCATGGGGGGTGGGCGACGCGCCCACTTTTAATTCGACCGTCTCGGCCGCAAAAGTTTGGCTGAACAAGAGACCGATGAGAAACAACAACCCAACCAAAAACCTTTTCTTACCCATTCAAATCCACCTCCACTTTAATTTCGCTTTGATCAGCGGTGGTTTAACCGGCTCGCCAACCATCCGCCGAAAGATTGTATGCTTTGCACCATAACCACCAACACCAGAACAGTAAAGAACATGATGTCTCCCCGGAAACGTTGATATCCATAGCGAATCGCCAAATCGCCCAGGCCACCACCGCCAACCGCACCGGCCATCGCGGAGTAGCTGATCAAGCTGACCGCCACCATCGTCACGCCTAAGACTAAACCGGGAACCGCCTCGGGGATGAGAACCTTGGTAATGATCTGCCCCGTCGAAGCTCCCATCGCTTGGGCCGCCTCAATCACGCCCCAGTCCACCTCCAAAAGGGCGCTCTCCACCACCCGGGCCATAAAAGGAATCGCGCTTACCGTCAACGGGACAATCGCCCCGGCCGTACCGATCGAAGTCCCCACCAACCAGCGGGTAAAGGGGATGATTGCGACCAACAGAATAATAAAAGGCAAAGACCGGCCCACGTTAATCACAATAGAAAGCGTCCGGTGGATGAGCGGCAGCGGTTTAATGTGCCGCGGCCCGGTGATCACCAGCAAAATCCCGAGGGGAATGCCAAAGAGGGCGGAAAGCACTAAGGCGACCCCTACCATGTATATGGTCTCGATCGTCGCATTAAGAATCTGGCCCCACACCTGCAAGCACCTCCAATTTCAACCCCTGCGCGGCCAAAAACTCAAGCGCCGTTTCAATATTGGTCTCATCGCCGGTTATTTCGACAATAATCGAACCAAAAGGGGTGTTCTTAATAAAATCCAGATTCGCGTAGAGAATATTAACATCCACATGGAACTGGCGGATCACCGATGAGATGATCGGTTTTCCAGCCACGCCACCGATGAAAGAGATCCGGACGGTCTTTCCGTGCTGGTCCTGCGGGCCTTCAATAGCCATCCGTTCTTGAATCTCCGACGGAATCTCGGTATGCAAGACGCCCTTCATAAACCGACGGGCCGCCGATGACCGGGGGTGAGCAAACAGTTCCACCACCGAACCCTGTTCGACAATGCGGCCGTCATCAATGACGGCAACGGTATCGCAGATCTCTTTGATGACTTCCATCTGGTGGGTGATGAGGACAATGGTCAAGCCAAAACGACGGTTAACATCCTGAAGCAGCCGTAAAATGGATTTCGTCGTATCCGGATCGAGAGCAGAAGTCGCCTCATCACAGAGGAGAACTTCGGGATTGTTCGCTAAAGCCCGGGCGATCCCCACCCGCTGTTTCTGCCCACCACTAAGCTCGGACGGGTAGGCATTTATTTTGTCGGAAAGCCCGACCAGCTCGATCAAGGAACGAACCTTTTCCTCCCGTTCTTGCGGTTTGACCCCACTGATTTCCAGAGGAAAAGCGATATTACGATAGACTGTCCGGGAAGAAAGGAGATTAAAATGTTGAAAGATCATCCCGATTTTCCGCCTTGCGGCCCGGAGTTCTTTCCCCTTTAGGTTCGTAATCTCTTGCCCGGCTAAACGGATCTTTCCCGCTTGTGGTTCTTCCAATTTATTAATACAGCGGATCAGGGTACTCTTCCCCGCTCCGCTCAATCCGATAATCCCAAAGATTTCGCCCTTTTTAATCTGTAAACTGACATCCGCTAAGGCAACAACGCGTTTCTCGCCTTGTCCGTAGACTTTCGTTACCTTTTCCAACTCGATCATTACTGCTGACATCTGGGACCTCCTCTGCGGGTGCGGCCACCTCTTCCATTTTTTAAAATAGCCCCCTGGTTTAGGGGGTATGTAGAAAAGAAGAATAACTATACACACGAGTTAGAGTTTATTTTACCTTATTAGTTTAACCCTGTCAATAAAATCGATCTTAAATCCAGTCTTCCCCTTCTGCTCGCTTGCTCCCATCTTCGCCAAAGAGCAAGCGCCGACAATTACACGCGGACTTTCCGCAAAAGCTCCGCCAACTAAAGATTGAATAATCACCAAAGATGTGATAGCTTTAGATTGAGTGGAAACAAAGGAGCTACGTGAATGAAAACAATAATTATTACGGACAGTGCTTGTAATTTACCAGAAAACTACATTAAGGAATACCAGATCGAGGTCTTCCCCTTTTCGATTCTTCTCAAAGACACCAGTTATCTCGATGGTATCACCATCACCACCCAACAAATTTACCAAGCAATGAAGGAAGGACAAACACCCACGACCTCCCAGGTCAACCCGATGATCATGAAAGAGTCCTTCCTCAACCACGCACAGAAAGGCAACCGCTGTATTTATATTTCTTTTTCTGGGGCAATGTCCGGCACTTACCAGACCAGTCTCTTGATGGCGGAAGAAGTAAAGCAGCGCTACCCCGCTTTTGACTTGGACATAATCGACAGTAAAGGCGGAGCCCTGGCCACCGGACTGGTCGTCCTGCAGGCGGCCGAAATGGCGCAAGCGGGCAAGGATAAAGAAGAGATTGTTCAGTTTATTAAGAACCAAACGGCCCATACGGAACACATCTTTACCGTTGATACTCTCGATGCCCTATACCGCGGGGGACGGCTCAGCCGCACCGGCCGTTTGGTGGGCAACATCCTCAATATAAAACCCGTCCTCCACGTGGAGAACGGGCGGATCGCGCTTTTACAGTTAGTCCGGGGTAAAAAACGGGCCCTGGAAAAAATTTTAGCGGTCATGGAGGCGCGGTGCGCGAAGGTTAAATCCCAAATTATTGGCATCTCCCATGCCGATGACCTGGAAACCGCTTTACAGCTTAAAACCATGATCGAAGAGAGGTTCGGCTTTGACCGTTTTATCATCGACTTAATCGGAGGTGTCCTCGGAGTCCACATTGGCATCGGCGGTGTCGGCGTTTTCTTTGCCAACAAGACCTTCAGTTCAACTTAGTAAATACTAGTCGGTCCTTCTCCCGGCGCCAGAGGGCACCGCTGCGCATGACCAGTTACCGTCCGCCTCCGGGGCTTGTCACCCACCTGGCTACGGATCTTATCACTTCACGTGTGCTATCGGTTGCCAGCGTGGCCACTACTTAATCAACCGCTTCCTCCTCATCGGGAATATATTTCCGCATGATTTGGATTAACTTCTGGGCGTAGCGGGGATCTTCCGCATACCCGGCCTGTTGGATCCGGTAGACAAAGGCTTCCGGATCCTCGGCCACAGCCATGGCCGATTGATAACGAGGGCTCTCTGTAATCAACCGGGCATAATCCTCGAAGGATTCTTCATAGTTGTGGTAAGCACGGAAATTAAAGATCCTTCTGACCGGCCGACCGTTAATATATTGTTCGTCATAGGCACGGACGCTTCCGGCCGGACCTTCCCCTTTGATGTTAAAAAGATTATAAGAGTTTCTACCAGTTTCCAAGTCAGTCACGGGCTTTCTTAGCCATCCAGTCTCCAACGCGGCTTGGGCCAGGATCGCTCGCCAGTGAATACCAAAAACCGCATAGATCGTCTTGGCGTAAGGTTTTAGGGTTTCCACAAACTCTTCCGGTGTCATGCCTTTTTTCCTCCTTGTTTTTTCTTCGGGTTTAGTGGCCCTGAACCAGTTGTTGCTATTATATGTCTTTCTCTCTTTCATTTGTAAAGGTCAAAAGCACAAACTTGGCAACCTGGTTGCCCGCGGGGCGGTTCCCTTCTAGGCCACAGTTATACCACAGAAAAATTAAGAAAAACCCTTGATGAAATTCATCAAGGGTTTTTTACCCACTTTGCTAATTTCTATCCTTTATTCCGCCGCCGGAGTTGCGCTCACCTCGCGAACTACCACATTATCCACATAATATTCCACGCCAGTCCCGGGTCCTTCCGTATATAGCTCAAGGACGTTGAGGGCACCACTTATCTGCAGTTCATAGAGGCCACCGACTAAGGTCCATTCCTCGTCATTAACCGTCTCTGAACCGACCCATGTGTAGTTATCACCCCGGTCATCGCTCCTTTTGATGTTGATCCGCCCCGCATCGTGCATTTTATTCTTCAGTTTGATCCAGGCGGCGATTTCATAGGTCCGGCCCGGCTCCATAATGGCCCTTAGATCCTGGGCGATCCCCTGCCAGTTTTCGGTCCGGTTGGTAATTAGGGCACAGTATTTGCCGGTATGGGCAGTTTCATCGGTAACCGTGATTTGGCTGGACCCACCAAAATTAAACCACCCCTCCGGTGTACCCGTTTCAAATCCTGGGTTAACTAAGAGGGAAGGTTCGCTCCCCCAACAGAGGCGTTCATCAATGTAACCGGTGACCGCTGGCCAATCCACCATCCCTTCCGGGTTCGGTTGGAAAGAGTAATCATTTTCTTGGCGGTAGGCTCCGTGCTGGCTGGTGATGACACCACCGATTTCGATCCTTTCTTCCGGAGCCAGGAAGCCAGCCTCCGCCGTGAAACCAATTTCCAAGTAACAATCGGCGTCTGGTGTGATCCCCACCATCGGCACCAGCCGTCCGGTCACCACCGACGCGGGAAGGGTACCCCCAGTGTAGCTAAATTCCTGCGCTCCAACAGCGTCCCGGGTGTAATAATAACGGAGCTGAACAGAGGCCAGGTTGACGGGGACAGGGCCGTTGTTCACAATTGTGAAGCGCGGCTTAATCTGGTTGGTGTTCAAATTAACAAGCTCATTCTCCATTTGCACCTTAACCCGCCCGGTCGGTTGTTTTTCCGGTGCTTTAAACTTCAGCCAAGCCACGCGACAAGTGGCCCCTTCATCCCACGGGGTAAATACTAAATAAAAATCATTTACGCCACGCACCTGTTCAGTCGGGAGGGTGATGATCTGCCAATCACCTTGACCGGCGGTGGAGGCATCCAACACCGAGTACCTAGCCAATGGCAAACCCAGTTCCGGGCTGTGCAACTTTAATTCCAGCTTTCCCCGGCCTTTGATCGCCACTTTCAGCTCGCAAGTGGCTGATCCCATTCCAAAGTTGAAGTTTTGATAAGCAGCATAAGCGTGCGGATCGTTCAGGACAATAACCCTTTCTCCGGCGGGTGTTGTCTCCACTTCAGTTCCGGCCTGGTCGGTAAAGGCTTCCGCCGCCAATGGGGAGAAAACTTCCCGGATACTTAGCACGCCAGGCAGTTCATGGGTATCCGGAATAAAAGTGGTAACACTTTTGGGTTTTAAAGTAGCCGCAAAGGCCCCTTTGGCGACGGGAAGCGGCGCGAGTTTCGCCAGATCTTCCGTCGCCGAAGTCCGGTAGGGAACTACTGCTTTGGTCGCCGGGAAATCCCTTAAAACAAAGCGAACCGTCCGTTCCGTTTCCCCATTGTTGATGGCAACCAAGGCGAACCGTCCGCTTTTTTGATCTTTAAAGGCGGTCATAAAAAGATCGGGCGCCGGATTATTCTCGGCATTGATCCGTACATAACCGGGCCGGACAAAACGGCTGTAGTTACCGATGGTGTAAAGCCGTTTAAAGGTGGTAAAGGTTTGGTAGGCTGCATCCAAATGGATTAAGGCCTCCCCTGGTTTGTACGCCGCCAACCACCAGAAAAGCCAGGCGTTGACCTCCGTTATGGTCAGGTGGTCATGGAGCAACTTCGCGTATTTTAAACCATCATCAATCGACCCGTCATTAAACCCGATGTTAGAGACCTCCGTCTGCCAGATTGCTTTTTGGTGGCTTTTAGCCACCGGAAAGGGGAGCGCCATAAAATCATAGGCATGGACACCGATAATATCCACCCCTTCCCGGGCAGCGGGATCGTTCAGGGTCGCCAGGGCGTAGCTTTCCGTAAAATTCATGGTCTCCGGAATCATCACTTTAACGTTAATACCTTCCTGTTTTAAAATGGGAGTGAGGTGATTTTTCACGAAATCCCTCAGTTGTAGACCAGTCCAGCGGCAAGACGAGTAATCCGTGGTTAAATCGGGCTCATTCGCGGGTGAAATGGCATAAATTTCGATCTGATGATGCTCCCGATATCCCCTTACGTAATTGGCTAAATATTCGGCAAAAGCCTGGTATTTATCCGGTCGTAACTCGCCGCCTTGAACCACACTGTTATTCGTCTTCATCCAGGCGGGCGGGCTCCAGGCCGTGCTGACAAACCGGGTGCATCCGCGCTGCGCCGCCGCTTTCATCAGCCAGATCTGGTCCTCATCACCCGACCAGTTCCAGACGCCCTCCTCCGGTTGAATACTTGGGGTCGGACCATCGATCGCTTCGCCCCAATCGCCCCCGTCACCAATGATATTCCGCACAATACTGAGGCCAATTCCCTTTTCTTGCGAAAAGAGCAGATCTAAAATGAGCTCCCGTTCTCTTTCCGGGTAAGCCCACAGATTAGCAGCTTGATGAAAAGCACCGGAGCCTCCAAACCCTTCGATCGTTTGCTTTTCATCTCGCCAGTCCACCGTACAGGTGGGAAGAGCCGCCCAGCTACGACTGGTCCCGATCATGAAGAGCAAAAACAGAAAAAAAGCAAGACCCCGTTTCTTTGCCTTTCGTAATTTCAAGATCTTCCCCTCCTTTCCTTATTATAGATATTTTAATATAATTCGGTAAAAACCACAAACGTTTTCGAATTTTTATCGTTTTGGCCTCAATCCTTATCCTACTGGATAGTTGGTCGATTCACCAAGCTTTGCTTTAATTCACTGCGTAAATAAGGGGGCTGGGTAAACGCCTTAGTGGCTGCCAACGTCGGCGACCACCGAAAAAAAGCTACCCCGCTGTTGCCGGATAGCTTCATCGCTTTATAGTCTTTATAGCCTTGTCCCTTTATTGCTATGGTCTTCTTACCGGTTAACCTGGTCTGCTTTACGCCGCCGGTCACTTCTTTTTATACCGGTAGTGCTTCTTCATAAATGATAGGGTTCACCCCGCAAGATCTTGTACCCACGATAGATCTGTTCTAACAAAAGCAACCGGAAGAGCTGATGGGGAAAGGTCAGGTCGGAGAAGGAGAGTTGGTCATCGGCCTGTGTCTTCACTTCCGGTGCCAATCCCGACGCTCCGCCGATCACCAAATATACTTCTTTACCACCACTTTCCCGGGCCGCCAGCCATTGGGCAAAACCTTCCGACGTTAGTTTTCTCCCCCGCGGGTCTAATACGGCCACAAAGGAACGGGGTTTCAGAACAGCACTAATTCTTTTCCCTTCTTCCTGTTGAGCCCAAGCCGGGTCCCGCCCCAAGGGAGAATCAGAAACCTCAACTATCTTCAGTTTTACGTAAGCGGTCAGCCTTTTTTGGTATTCGGCAATCCCCTGCCGTAGATAATCCTCTTTTATCTTGCCCACCGCCACGATTGTCAGGTGTAACATCCGTCTTCTACTCCAGCGGTCCCGCGGTGATCTCCACCTGAAACTTACGGTTTCCCCTGTAAAGCTCCATGGTAACCCGATCCCCGACTTTCAGATCTAATCCGGTAAAGTTCGCGCCTTCCTTAATCGGCTCCCCATTTATGGCCACAATGACATCGCCGGCTTTCAACCCCGCTCTTGCCGCCGGGCCAGAGTAAACCCGTGTAATCAGGAAGCCTTGCTCCACGGGGAGCTTAATCCGGAGGCGTTGTTCGAGGAATTTCTTGTTATCCTCATCAAAAGGCACATAGCTGATACCAATCGCCCCGGGGCGACGCAGTTCTCCTTTAATAATTAAATCGGCAATCTCCCGGGCTTTATCGATAGGGATGGCAAAACCAATCCCCTGCGCCTCTTCGATAATGGCGGTGTTAATCCCGATGACTTCGCCTTTACTATTCAGTAACGGGCCGCCCGAATTACCGGGATTAATCGACGCGTCCGTCTGGATTAAATCCCGCAAAGCCGACTTTTCACCCGTGGCAATACTCCGGTTAACCGCACTTATTACCCCGGCCGTCACCGTATTCTTCAACCCTTCGCCGATGGGATTACCGATCGCGATCGCCATCTGTCCGACGCGGAGACCAGCCGAGCTGCCAAATTGGGCCACCGGATAATTATCCCCCTCAATCTTAAGCACCGCCAGATCATTATCGGGGTCAGCCCCGACGAGCTGTGCCGGAATCTCCCGGCCGTCATTGAGCACAACCAGAATCTCCTCCGCCTTCTCAATAACATGATAATTCGTCAGAATATGCCCGTCCTTCCGGAAAATCACCCCTGAACCTAAACCCTGAACCGGCTGGTAGCCGACCAAGCCAAAGAAAAAATCTTTCACCTCCACCAGGCTGGTGGTGGTGATCATTACCACGCTGGGACCGACCTTATCTACCACTTCAATGGTGGCTTTTTCATAGTCGGTGATCTGGATTGGCGGACTCTCTTTCGTGGGCGTTTCGGCGGGTGTTTCTTGTTGTTGAACCGGTGGTGGAACCACCAGCGCTTGGCCTAATCCGGTAAAGCGCACGGCAAGCAGAACAAGTAAACCGCCCATAAAAGCCGCCATCAACAATAAAGTGAATAGACTAGTGCGGGAGATCGTACCTGCCCCTCGGTAATGCCACGCCATCTTTCTTTCCCTCCGAAATACTAATCTCGCCCAGTTTACCCTATCCTTCCCCAAAGGGTAAAAGTTTATCGAACCCGCGTTATAATTTGTCCGCTACGAAACTCCGCACGTAACAGCTTACAAAAGGCCTCTTTTGTTGTGGATGTTAATTCGGGTGCCAACTCGTCAAATAACAATAAAGGCTGGTTTTCTGCCCAGACCGCTTTCGCTAGGGCTAACCGGAAAGCCAGATCCGGCAGATCCGGTCGCCCGAAGGGAAGCTCCTCCGCCGCCCGCCAATCCCCTTCGGCCGTCCGGACAGAGAACCGTAAAAGGTTTCCTTCCAACCGGGGCATCAGTCCTTGCCCCTTTCCTTCCGTCAAGGTGGAAAGGAAGCGCCCCGCGTCACAGTATAACCCGAATAAAGCAGCCAGTTCATCATCGTCCAGGTCAACACGGTTCTGCTCGGCGGCAATTTGGGCTTCCTGTTTTTGTTTCAGCCCCAATAAGTAAGAACGGGCTTCCTCCGCCGTGGCTTGCCCCAACGCGGCAAGGAACGCCGCCAATTCTTCTGTGACCTGCTTCCGCTGGCGTTTAATCACACCCAATTTCTGCGCCTTCGCTTGCACCACCGCGATCTCTTCCTGCCCCGCCAAGGCCAGAAGTTGTTCCCTTTTCCGGCGGAGTTGTTCCTCCTTTTGCCGCGCTCTTTCCAGCTCTTCCCTCCACAAGCTCAGATTCTGATCCTCCAGGATGGTCGGCCGTTGTAAACAGGCTAAGTCCTTACGGTATTGTTCTAAAAGCACCATTTCGCGGAGGAAATCTTCTGGGTTCTTGTTTTTCAAGAGGAATTTTAATTCTTCACGGATCCGCGCTAACTTCTGCAGGAGGTCGCTGATCCGCCGTTTTATCTCTTCTTCCCGCTCTTTTCCACCGAAACGGGACCATTTTCCTTTCTGGCTGTGTTGTTCCAGAACCTCTTCCATGGCTTGCAAAAGCTGGTTCAGTTCCGCCCTTTGGGACAGAAGGCGGGTTACCCTTTTTTCCATCTCCGGCGTATAGAGCGTCGGATCAAAGGAGGCTATTTTCTGCCGGAGGTTGGCTTCTTCCTGTTGCAGAATAGTCCTGGTTTCGGACTCTTTCCGCAGTTGTTCTTCGTAAAAACTCGTTTCTAAAGTAGCCGCCGTATATTCCCGAGCCGTCAAGGCCAATAAATCTTCACCGGTGGACGAAAGAAACTTTTCATAGGCGGCAAAAGCTCTTTCCTCCGCCGCCAAACGTTGTCTTTCCTTTTCCAACTGGTCCAACTTGGCAAGCAGTTTCTCGACGGTTGTCAAATCGACTTGCTCGGCACTCCGCTCCCTTTCGCTTCGCGTCTCGCGCAGCAAAGCCGGTAACCGGTTGTGCGTACGGACTTTCCGAATATGTTCCCGGATCAAAGGCGCGTTTTGCTCAATGGTATAGGCGGCATTTTGAAAAACACCAATTACCGCAAAGTCTAAAGGGTTTATGATCCGCAACTCCTGCAGAAGCAGGTCCATCAGGACCATAGATGAAAGGGAGAATAACCCTTTTGCCTCCAGTTTAAAAATTTCCAGCGCTTCTCGGGTAAAATTCCGACCAAGCAGAAAGGGACCATTGTTGGTCTCGATCCACATCGCCGCGCTATATTCTTCCTTATCCGTAGGCGGCATCAGCCGTTGTCGACAGGCGTTTTGGTGCGGGGGAAAACCATACAAAACCGCACGGATCGCTTCGTTGACAGTCTCCGCCGTCTCTTGTTCTGCATAGGGAACCTCCGACCAAAAGGGATCAAAAGTATGTTCCCAGTCGCGCAGGGGGCCTAAAGCCTTAATCATCAGTTTTTTGATGCGCACCGCTTCACCCCGCTATTCACCATCCTCGCCCTCTTCCTGCCTGCTGACGACCCGTGCCACGGCAACAATCCGGTCATCCTCCCCGAGGTGCATCAGTTTGACCCCTTGGGTGTTCCGACCCAAGGCGGAGATATCACTAACGGTGACCCGAATCACCATTCCACTGGCATTAATCAGCATTAACTCATGTTCCGGGTAAACAACTCCGCCACCGATCACTTCTCCCGTTTTTGGTGTACGGTTTAGCGTTTTTATACCGATTCCACCCCGGGCTTGGATCCGGTATTGATCAAAGGGGGTTCGTTTTCCGTAGCCATTTTCGGTAATGACCAAAAGATCGGCATCATTCCGGATCACATCCATCCCGACCACTTGGTCACCGGGCCGGAGGTTGATCCCTTTCACGCCACGGGTTGTCCGCCCCATTGGTCTGATTTCGGTTTCGGAAAAACGGAGCGATTGTCCATGCCCCGTAAAGATAATAATCTCCCGTTCCCCATCGGTACGTCGGACCCCGATTACTTCATCGCCTTCATCCAAGTTGATCCCGATTAACCCACTGCGCCGGTTATTGGCATACTCAGAGAGGGCGGTCTTCTTAACGATCCCATTCCGCGTACACATCAGCAGATACTGATCCTCACGGAAGTCCTGCACGGGGATATAGGTATTGATCTTTTCCCCAGGATTCAACGGAATCAAGTTGACAATGGCAATCCCCCGGGCTTGACGTGAAGCTTCGGGAATATCAAAGCCGCGGAGCTGGTAGACCCGTCCTTGGTTGGTAAAGAACAGAACATGGTCATGGGTGGAAGTGATAAAGAGGTGTTCCACAAAATCCTCTTCTTTGGTGTTAATTCCGGTAATTCCTTTTCCGCCACGCCGCTGACTCTTATACGTGGTCACCGGAAGCCGTTTGATGTAACCATTATGGGTGATCGTCACCACGATATCTTCATTGGCAATCAGATCCTCAATAGAAATATCCTCTTCGCTCTGGGCGATCTCAGTTCGCCGCGGATCGGCAAACTTTTCTTTGATCACTAAAAGTTCTTCCTTAACAACGCCCATAATTTTCGCCGAATCCGCCAGCAGCTCCCGGTAGTAAGCAATGGTTTTCTGCAGTTCGGCGTATTCTTCCTCCAGTTTTTCCCGTTGCAGACCGGTTAGGCTCTGAAGGCGCATATCCAAAATCGCCTGAGCTTGCCGTTCCGACAAACCAAAATTACTCATCAATCCTTCCCGGGCAATCTCGACCGTTCGCGAAGAGCGAATCACCTTGATCACGGCATCGATATGGTCCAGAGCAATTCTTAGCCCTTCAACAATATGGGCCCGGGCTTCTGCTTTTTCCAGATCAAACCTGGTCCGCCGCGTAATAATCTCTTTCTGGTGGTCAAGATAATGCCGGAGGAGATCGCGCAGCCCGAGAACCCGGGGCTCGTTATTAACCAGAACCAGCATGATCACGCCAAAGCTGTCCTGAAGCTGGGTGTGTTTATACAGTTGGTTCAGGAGGACATTTGGGTTTGTATCCCGCTTCAGCTCAATGACGATCCGCATCCCGGAGCGGTCAGATTCATCCCGCAGATCGGTAATCCCTTCGATTACCTTGTTCCGTACCAGATCAGCGATCTTCTCAATTAACCGGGCTTTATTGACTTGATAGGGGAGTTCGGTGACGATGATCTGGCTCTTCCCATTGCTGAGGGTTTCGATTCCGGTCTTAGCCCGTACCTTAATACTACCCCGTCCGGTGAGGAAGGCATCGCGAATCCCTTCCCGTCCAAGAATAATACCACCCGTCGGAAAATCCGGCCCTTTCACGACCTTCATCAGGGCTTCTGTATCGGTTTCCGGATCATCGATCAACATAATTGCCCCGTCAATCACTTCCCCCAGGTTATGGGGGGGAATGTTCGTTGCCATCCCGACCGCAATCCCGGCTGCCCCATTCACTAGTAAGTTCGGGAAACGGCTGGGTAGTACCGCTGGTTCTTCCAAACTTCCATCAAAGTTCGGGACAAAATCAACCGTGTTTTTCTCAATATCAGTCAGCATCTCGACGGCCAGTCGCGACAGGCGAACCTCCGTGTAACGCATCGCTGCCGGTGGATCCCCGTCCACCGAGCCAAAGTTCCCATGGCCGTCCACCAAGGGGAGTCGGTACGAGAAATCCTGCGCCATCCGGACAATGGAATCATAGATCGCCGCGTCACCATGGGGATGATAACGCCCCATCACATCACCGACGATCCGCGCGGATTTTTTATACGGTTTATCCGGAGTAGTCCCCGATTCGTACATCCCGTAAAGAATCCGCCGGTGCACCGGCTTCAGTCCGTCGCGGACATCGGGCAACGCCCGGCCGACAATCACGCTCATCGCATAGCTTAGATAGGAGCGTTTCATCTCGTGTTCAATCTTTATCGGAACAATTTTTCCGTCCGTAATTTCTGCCAAACTTATCCCTCCATCGGCTGCCGCCTTCAACCTGTTTTCCTGTTCTTAGACACGCTGGACTTTTTAGATGTCTAAATCGACCACTTCGCGCGCGTGGGTTTGAATAAACTCCCGTCTGGGCTCGACCTTATCACCCATCAAGGTCGAGAAGATCTCATCCGCGGCCACCGCATCTTCCAGCGTCACCCGCAACAGGGTACGGCTTTCCGGATTCATCGTGGTCTCCGCCAACTGTTCGGCATTCATCTCACCAAGCCCTTTATACCGTTGAATCGTAACACCCTGGCGGCCGTTGGCCTCCAGGAAAGCCTCCAGTTCCTGTTCGGAGTAACAATATTGCTGTTTCTTTCCTTTCTTCGCAAAAAACAAGGGGGGCATGCCAATATAGACATGACCTTTTTCGATCAAGGGCGTCATGTAGCGGTAAAAGAAGGTTAACAACAAAGTCCGGATATGGGCACCATCAACATCGGCATCAGTCATGGTTATAATTTTGTGGTAACGAATTTTCGAAAGATCAAAATCGTCACCAATCCCCCCGCCAATCGCGGTAATCATCGCCTTAATCTCTTCGTTGTTAAAGATCCGATCCAGTCGTGCTTTCTCCACATTCAAGATTTTTCCGCGCAACGGCAGGATTGCTTGAAATCTCCGGTCTCGTGCTTGTTTTGCTGAACCACCCGCCGAATCCCCTTCCACCAGATACAACTCGCATAATTCCGCTTCTTTAAAACTGCAATCAGCCAATTTTCCGGGGAGGGAACTGATCTCAAGGGCACTTTTGCGCCGGGTCAACTCCCGGGCTTTCCGGGCCGCATCTCGCGCGCGGCTCGCCATCAGACATTTATCCACGATTTTACGGGCAACCGCCGGGTTCTCTTCCAAAAATTCGGAGATCCCTTCGTAGACCGCGGATTCCACGATCCCTTTCATTTCACTATTCCCCAGTTTCGTCTTGGTCTGCCCTTCGAACTGGGGGAAACGCAGTTTAACACTGATCACCGCCGTTAAACCTTCACGTACATCCTCGCCGGACAAATTATTCTCATTTTCTTTGATCAAGTTGTTTTTCCGCCCGTAATCATTGATCGTTCTCGTCAAAGCCGAGCGGAAACCGGAAAGATGGGTTCCCCCTTCAACGGTATTTATGTTATTGGCAAAAGTATAGACATTCTCAACATAGCCGTCGTTATACTGAAGCGCCACTTCGACCTGGCTACCATCAGCCTCTTTTTGAATGTAGATCACATCGTTAAAAAGCGGCGTCTTCGTCCGGTTTAACGCTTGAACAAAAGAGACAATTCCCCCTTCGTAGTGGAAAGAAAGCTCTTTGTCAACCCGTTCATCTTTGATGTTGATCTTTAAGCCCCGGGTGAGAAAGGCCAATTCCCGGAGACGATGGACCAATGTATCTAAATCAAATTCACAACTTTCAAAGATCTCAGGGTCTGGTTTGAATGTCACCTTGGTTCCGGTGGTGGAGGATTCCCCGGTGATCTTTACCTCGGTCTGGGGTTTTCCCCGTTCGTATCTTTGGTAATAGATCTTCCCATCCCGCCGGACTTCCGCTTCCAACCAAACGGAAAGAGCATTTACCACCGACACCCCAACGCCATGGAGGCCACCGGAGACTTGATAATGCTCGCCTCCGAACTTACCACCGGCGTGGAGCCTGGTCATAACCACTTCGAGGGCGGAGATTTTTTCTTTAGGGTGGATGTCCACTGGAATTCCCGTCCCGTTATCGGCAACAGAAACGGCACCATCCTGGCGTAAAGTAACATCGATCTGATCGCAGTAACCAGCCATAGCTTCATCGATACTGTTGTCCACAACTTCGTAGACCAGATGATGAAGGCCCCGTGGTCCGGTACTCCCAATATACATACTAGGACGTTTCCGTACCGCTTCTAATCCTTCCAGAATCTGGATTTGTTCCGCATTATAACCATTCGTTTTCTGCCCGTTCACCAACATACCTCCTAAGATACCTACCAAGAAAATACTCCTCGTTGTTCGTTACTCATCGCGCGCTGACTGTGCTTGGCAATTCAACACACCCTTTTGCCCTTTTTCCACAGGCCCCCGCGTGCAGGGTGGGTGACGCCTAATCGGGGATTTGTCCCGCCCGTTTTTTCAGCGTGTAAGAGGAGATCGGCGACAGGATAATTTTCTGTTCGGTATAAATTGCCGATTTTGGCTTACCTTCTGCAATATCCATTATTTCTTGGCCTGCTTTCTTCTTCTGTGCCTTCCATTCTTCCAGCGCTGTCCACGTCATTTTTTCTACATTCTCCACAAGGATGACCTCATTGGTGTTGATAATCTGCTTTCCACCCAAATGCAAAAACATCTGTCTCCCCCTTTACCGGCCTTTCACTGTTAGACCCTATTTTTGCGCCTGGTGCGCGTAGTAAAAGCGGCTAAAAGCCTGCTTCAAATCGGGATCTTTGATCCCTTCAATTGCTTCAGGTAAGGGAAGAGCATGACTCCGCACCGGTTTCTTCTTGGTTTCCCCGGTCGTCTTATGACCATCAACCGCGTTCAAAGCACCAATGGTAATCCGCACACTGCGAATGGTGTTCTCGCCCAGAAAGCGCCGATATTTCGTGATAATTTCTTTTTTAAAAAAGGTTAAATTATGAGCAAGGGCCGGATCGGGGGTTTTTACCCACAGAACACCGTTTCGGACGTGGCTCACTTCTATTTTGTCCTTTAAGGACTCACCAATAACTTGTGGCCAGTAATAATAGGCCAGTCCCGTTTGGACGTGGGCTTTTTGGGACCAACCCTTTAGAAAACCTTGCACAATCTCGGTTAAAGGTGTTATCTGCTTAATCTTTAATCACTCCACTTTCAACCGTAAAGAGCTTTAATGGCCCTAAAAAGTCCGCTGTTGTGTCCAGCTCTGTGGTACTAAGAATGGTTTGGGTCCCGGTCGTTAGTAACTTTAACAACTCCCGTTTCCGTTCATTATCAAATTCAGAGAAGACATCATCCAACAGTAAAAGGGGCGCGGTGCCCCGCCTTTTTTTGATCAAATCCACCATCGCCAATTTCAGGGCCAAGGCGGCCGTTCGTTGTTGGCCTTGTGAACCATAAACCCGAAGTTCAAGGCGGTCATTCATCATGATTTGCAAATCATCCCGGTGGGGACCGGCCAGCGTATACCCGCGTCGGATCTCGTCTTCGGTACGAGTCCGCAGCAAGCGCCGGAACCGCTCCTTGATCTTGTCCAAATTCGGTTCCCTAACCACATCACGGCCAAATTTATAGGCACAACCCAAAGTTTCCCGGTCATTACTCATCACTTGATGATAATGATTAACCCACGGATTAATCTCGACCAAAGCTTGCTGCCGATAAAGAATAACCCGACTCCCTTCCTCCACCATACGGTTGGTCCACACTTCCAACTGGTTTAAATCACGGACCCCTTCTTTGAATCTTTTTAATAAGGCATTTCGCTGATATAAAGCCCGGTAGAACTGGAGATAAACCTGGCGATAGTCAGGGTAAGCCTGCGCCAGATATAAATCAAGAAATTCCCGGCGTTTCTCCGGACTACCTTTAATAATTTGGAGGTCTTCCGGAGTAAAAATCACCGTCCGGACCCGGCCAAACAGATCCCTTTTGCTTTTATGGACCACACGGTCGACCTTGACTACCACGCGGTTCAAAGCGTTACCAACCTCAAGGATGAGGTTTTCTTCATTGCTTTGGAATTCTCCTTTTAGATAAAAACCTTTTTTATCCTCTTTGATTAAATCCTCATCCCGTCTGGTCCGAAAAGATCGGCCTAAAGTTAAAAAAGCAACCGCTTCTAAAAAATTCGTCTTTCCCTGCCCATTCTTTCCACACAAAATATTAAGACCGGGCGACAGTTCAACATCGGCGGTGTCATAATTACGGAAATTATTAATCTTGATCTTCTTTAAGTGCACTTTCTTCTCCCTTAACCCGAACCAAAAGCTTTAAACCATCGGGCATTGTCACCACATCCCGGTCTTGTAATTGCCGACCCCTTCTCTGTTCCGTCTGGTCGTTCACCTTTACCATTCCCGATTGGATTAATCTCTTCGCTTCCCCGCCGGTCATCACCGCGCCAGCAAACTTTAAGAATTGCTCAAGGCGGATCGTCTTCGCTTGTACGACAATTACTTCCATTTTTCCTCCAGCTTAATAGTTGAGCCGTAAGGGCATCAACACGTAAGTATAGGTCGCAACTTCTTTTACCTTCAAGGCCGATGCTTTCATCCCAGCAGAAAGGTTAAATACAATCTCTTCGGCATCGCCCACTGCTTTCAGAAAATCAATGATGTACTGCGCATTAAAACCGATCTCAAAGGGTTCACCGTCATAGGAACAACCTACTTCCTCGTTAAACTGTCCACGCTCCGGATCCAAAGCAAAGATAGTCAGACGATCCGGTCCAAAGCTAAGTTTAACCGCTTTGTCGATAAGTAAACTTCTACTCAAAGAACTGAGCAACAAGGAACGGTTAAAACGGGCCTCACCGTCAAAACTTTCGGGAATAACCTGTTCATAACGGGGAAATTGGGCGTTAATGAGCCGTGTATAGTAGATGATCCCCTTCCCAACAGCATATAACTGCCGGTTGATCAGGAAAAAGGTGATCTCTTCATCCGGATACCCCCCAAAGATCGCTGCCAATTCCTTAAGGGATTTTACCGGAACTAAAAAACTATCCTCGCTGTTTCCGGCGACAGTCAGATCCTTCACGACCAAACGGTTAATATCCGTCGCCACCAACCTTAAGCGATCCGGTTTAAACTCCCAGAGAATACTGGAGAGGAAAGGACGGGAATCATGCGGCGCGGTGGCATAGATGCTTTGACGGACCGCTTCTTCGAAAGTGGGGGCTTCCAGCGAAAAAAGAAGTTCTTCCCCAGAAAGGCCGGTTTGTTCCTCCATATAAAGGTGAATCTTTTTTAAGCCGTCAGGTACGGCTGGGTACTCTTCCGCCGGTAAGATATTCAGATTGAAAAAAGTACTAGCCGCTTTAATCGTAAAGGTTTTACCCTCTATCCCCATTTCAATACGGCCGGGCGGTAAATGTCGGACCACATCATAAAAAGTACGGCCACTCAGCACAACCCGCCCTGGGGTAATAATCGTCACTTCGGGAACTTTGACTTCAATACCATTCTCCAAATCACTGGCAAAACAGAATAACTGGTCGTCTCTGGTTTCTAAAACAATACCATTTAGAACTGGAATACTGGTCTTCGCCGGTAAAACTCGTGTTGCCATCTGTAACGATCGTACCAACTCATCACGAGAACAAAATAGTTTCATCTCCTTAACCTCCTCGAAGGGAATCGGTTATCAACAGAAACGAATTAGATCTAAAGAAAAGTAATTATTATAAAGATCAAAATAGCCGTAGTAATAGTATACCAGAATATGTGGATAAATCCTTTTCAGCCTGCTCAAAGCGGTTTTCGTGTCAAAAATATCCTGTGGAAGAAAAGGATGCTTATCAACACTTTCAACTTATCCACAAGTAAAAGTGGATTGTGGATAAAGTAGTAAACAGGTTTTCCCCATACCGGTCAACAGCTTAACCACAGGTTCTCCCCTTCATAAATGCGGCTATTTCTTCAACTGCTGGGTTAAGTCTTTAATCGCCTGATTAACTTTGGGATCCGTTCCCATAAACTCTTTTATCCGGTCACAACCGTGCATCACGGTGGTGTGATCACGGCCACCAAATTCATCACCGATCTTGGGGAGGGATGATTCTGTCAGTTCGCGGGAAAGATACATGGCGATCTGGCGTGGTAAAGCGATATTTTGCGTCCGCCTTTTTGATTTCAAGTCTTCGACGGTCAAATTGAAGTATTCCGCAACGGCTTGTTGAATCAGGGGGATCGTTATTCTAGTGGCCTGTTGCGTAGAGATAATATCCCGGAGTACTTCTTCGGCCAGGTCGATTGTGATCTCCCGCTTCGTTAAAGAAGAATAGGCAATGACGCGAATGAGCGCCCCTTCCAATTCCCGAATATTTGAATTAATCAGATTGGCAATATAGGCCAACACATCATTGGGGAGTTTCCACCCCTCTGCGGTTGCCTTTTTTTGTAAAATCGCGATTCTCGTCTCCAGATCCGGGGCTTGAATATCGGTGATCAACCCCCACTCGAAACGGGAGCGGAGGCGGTCTTCCAGCGTCGGGATCTCCTTTGGCGGACGGTCGCTGGAGATGACAATCTGTTTACTGGCTTCATGGAGGGCATTGAATGTATGGAAAAACTCCTCTTGCGTGCTTTCTTTTCCCGCGAGGAACTGGATATCGTCCACCAGTAATAAATCAACGGTGCGGTATTTGGCCCGAAAACCGGCGGTCTTATTTTTTTGAATCGCATTGATCAACTCGTTGGTAAATTTCTCCGATGAAACGTAAACCACCTTGTAATAAGGGTTATTTTCCATCACAAAATGTCCAATGGCCTGCATAAGATGGGTTTTACCTAAACCAACACCACCGTAGATAAATAAGGGGTTATAAGCACGGGCCGGGGCTTCGGCCACTGCTAAAGATGCGGCGTGGGCAAAGCGGTTACTGTCGCCAACCACAAAAGACTCAAAAGTGTACTTCGGATTAAGATTAAGGAGGTTCTCTTCGCCCGTAAAACTACTGGGAATTGCCGTACTGAACTCGGCATCATTGTTTGTGTTTTTTAAGATCACAAATTTAAGTTGCAGATCTTCGGGGATATACTTCCGGAGGGAATTCGTAATCGACGGTGCGTATCTGCTTTCCAATAAATCGCGGGCGAACTCATTGGGGACTTCTATGTATAAGCTGCCCTCTTCAATTTTCCAGGGTTTAGTTGGTTTTAACCAGGTTTCATAGCTTGGCTTGGTCATCAGGGGTTCCATTTCCTCCTGGACCTTACTCCAGATTGCTTCTAATTCTTCTATGTTCATCGGTAAACCCACCTTTCAAACAGATTCTAATTCAGAAACTTATCCACAAATTGTGCATAACTTGTGTATAAGTTGAGGATAAGAGCGTTAAAACTAGACAAGACAAGGCTTTACGTCAGGGGATAAAAGGCGAAAAAAAAGAAGTCAATCCCGAATGAAGTCCCTTTAAACATGATGGATCGTGAGAGTTATCAACATTATCCCCAGAAAATTGGGGGTAATTGTGGATAAAGTAAGACGCGATGATAATAATACCAAATTCTTCGGGCTTTGACAAATCCAACAATGATACAAAAAAAGCGGAAAAAAGCCTTTTCGGGGGAAACTTTCGGTAAAAAACGCCACCAAGGAAGGAATTGTGGATAACTTTCCGGAAGAAATATTGACAACCGGAAAAGACCTAATTATAATAAACACAAATAACAGAAGCCCAAAGCGAGGTGAGATTGGTGAAAAGGACTTTTCAGCCGAACAAATTAAAGCGGAAAAGAAGAATCGGGTTTTTGGTTAGGATGTCTACCCGCGGTGGGCGACAAGTAATCAAACGGCGACGGGCAAAGGGGAGGAAGGTTTTATCGGCCTAAAATGAAATCTTGCCAAACCCTCAAAAAAAACTGGGAATTTCAAGAAACTTTTAACAAAGGGCGCTCCTATTCGAACTCCACTTTAGTACTTTATGTTTGCCCGATCGGCGAAAATGGCGGTTTGCTGAAGGTCGCCTTTTGTGTAGGTAAAAAACTGGGTTCCGCCGTCCGGCGTAACCGGATCAAACGACAGCTTAAACACGCTTTTTTTATGCTTAAAGACCGGGTGGCGAGGGGTTTTTCCGTGATCATCATCGCCCGAGGTAAAGCCGCGCAGGCGGACTACGCGGTTCTTACTAAAGCCATGCAAGATCTACTGATTAAAGCGGATTTGTTGCTGAAAGAAGAATGATCCAGAAGGCGATGATTCTGATGATCCGGTTTTACCAGCAATTTTTATCGCCACTAAAACCACAAGCTTACCGTTGCCGGTACTACCCCAGTTGTTCCCAGTATACCATAGAAGCGCTTAATCGTTTTGGTGTTGGGAAAGGAGTTGTCCTTGGGATCAGTCGTCTTCTTTCCTGTCACCCCTGGCGCCAAGGCGCGGTGGATCCTGTACCAGAAATATGGCCTGGTTGGAAAGGCATTTTACGTCGCAAAAGGGGCTAAAAGCCCCTTTATTTATGGGATGAAAAAGGCAAAAAAGATAACTGCGATCAGGACACTACCCCAGGTATACCCCAGGTAATAATTTACGGCTGATGTGAAAAAATATGGAAGAGGAATTCATTGGTGGAGAGAGAATAAGTTGCAATGGCGATTAATTTATTAATGAATTTATTAAGATAAAACGACCTTAAAAGAGAAAGGTGTGGAATAAGCGCTTATGATATCCTCAATCATGGCTAAACTGTTAGTTTTTTTCCACGATAACCTTGGGGTAGGATGGGGAATGTCCATTATCTTCTTGACCCTTTTGGTCAAAGTGGTTTTGTTTCCTTTTTCCCTTAGTCAGATCCGCTCCATGGAAGGGATGAAAAAGATCCAGCCGGAGCTGAAAAAGATCCAAGAGAAATACAAGAACAATCCGGAAGAACAGCAGCGGAAGATGATGGAACTTTACCAGAAGAACAAAGTTAATCCACTGGGAGGATGTTTACCACTGCTTCTACAACTCCCGATTTTATTGGCTTTATTCCAAGTTTTAAGGGTTCCGGAAAATTTTAATATTGATTTTACCAACGCATATTTTCTGACGATGGACTTGACCAAAAGTCATAGTTATTGGCTGTTGGCGGTGATCTCCGGATTGACATCCTTTTTACAACAGAAGATGACTACCGTTTCGACGGCCGATACCTCCCAAAGCACAATGATGTACGTGATGCCAGTCTTTATGGGTTATATTACTTATACTCTTAAAGCCGGGATTGGTGTTTATTGGGTTGCTAGCACGGTGATTGGGATTATTCAACAGTGGGTTATTACCAGATTTTTCATCCATGAGGAGCAGCCTGAGCTAAAATAAGGAATTAATTTCTGGTCTCCTAAGGAGGTTTATCTCAATGAAGTCGGTGGAAATTGTCGCGAAAACAAAAGAGGAAGCTTTGGAGTTAGCACTGAAAGAACTAAACGTCGATGAGAGTAGGGTTAAAGTCGAGGTTTTAGAGGAAACTTCGAGCAAAGGTTTTTTGGGCTTGTTAAATGTCAACCGGGTGAAGATTCGCGCAACGGTCAAAGAAGAGCTGGCCCAAAAGGCCGTTCGTTTTCTGCGGGAACTATTGGTTAATATGGGGATTTTTGCCCAGGTTGAAATGTTTAAACGCCCTGGCTACGTCATGCTTAATATAAATGGCGATGATCTGGGTAGATTGATTGGTCGACATGGCCAAACCCTCAATGCACTACAGTATATCGTAAATTTAGTGGTCCACAAGGACACTGATGAAGAGGACCGAGTGATTATTGATGTTGGGGGTTACCGGAAAAGACGGGAAGAAAATTTAAAACGGTTGGCGCAAACAACGGCGGACCGGGTGAGAAGAAAAGGACGGAAAGAAACCTTAAATCCGATGACTCCGCAAGAAAGGCGTATTATCCATTTGGCCTTACAAAACAATAAAGAAGTTGTTACGCATAGTGAAGGAGAGGACCCGTACCGGCGCGTGGTTATCTCCCCCAAATCAACACGCTAGGCTTGAGAACGAACACGTGCCTTTCGGGGCACGTATTATTTTTTACACTAGATAGATAATAAAGGCGAGTTTTTTGAGAGGTGACTGCCCGCACTGGCAACCGTCAACATTCGGGAAGTAACGGAAATTAAAGGGCGGAAATCCTGAAGGCGGACAGAAGCAAGTCCGCTTAGCGGTGCCATTCGCACCGAGGGTATGACAGACTGATATTTTCTAGACAGGTAAGGGATCGGAAATGAATGAAACGCAGACCATAGCAGCAATCTCCACCCCGCCCGGGGAAGGAGGAATCGGGATTATCCGCATCAGCGGGCCTGAAGCTTTAACGGTTGGGGCACAAATTTTACGCCATCCTTCTGGTAAACCGATCAAAACGTGGCCGGAAAGAAAGGTCCGGATTGGCTTTGTTGTTGATGAGAACGGCGAACCCGTTGATGAGGTGATCTTTTTTTACTTTAAAGAGCAACGGAGTTACACTGGGGAGGATGTCCTCGAGATTCAGGGACACGGCGGATATCAGAATCTTGAAAAAATACTGAAAGTGGTTTTTCACGCGGGGGCCCAGCCTGCCGAGCCCGGGGAGTTTACAAAACGCGCCTTTTTAAATGGGCGTCTTGATTTAACCCAAGCGGAAGCGGTGATCGATCTCATTCGGGCGCGGACTGATCTGGCACAAAAGGTTGCTTTACAGCAGTTACGGGGGCGTTTAGCACAGGTCATCAAAGAGCAAGAGGAGAAACTGTTGGCTCTTTTAGTGCCGATCGAGGCGGCTCTGGATTTTCCCGAGGATGAGATCCCGGAGCTCCAAAGGACGCAGGCCCTTATCGAAGTTCGCAAGATACGACGGCAGCTTGAGCAATTGTTAGCCCATGCTGAACGGGGAATTATTCTCCGGGACGCGGCGACGGTAGTGATTGCCGGCCGTCCGAATGTGGGTAAGTCTAGTTTACTGAACCAACTGCTAGGAGAAGAAAGGGCGATCGTAACGCCGATTCCCGGCACGACCCGCGATTTTGTTTCGGAAATTATTGATCTGGATGGTGTGCCGGTCCGGTTGATCGATACGGCCGGCGTACGCCGGAGCGATGATCCGGTGGAAAAAGTCGGGGTTGAAAAAGCCCGGCAATTAATGGACGAGGCCGATCTCGTTTTAGCCATCTTCGATGCGGCCACGCCGTTAACCCCGGAAGACCAAGAGCTTATACAGTTTCTCAATGCGAAACCGGCATTGATCATCTTAAATAAAACTGATTTACCGGTAAAAGTACCGGTTGAATCGTTGCAGGATCTGTTTCCGCAGGCCCAGTTTCTTTCGATCTCAGCCTTGACGGGTACTGGGATCAAAGAACTAAAAACTTTGGTCCGCACGGAGTTAATTGGCAGCGAAGGTCTGGAGGAACAGCCTGTTTTAGTAACAAGGGTACGGCATAAGGAAGCTATTGCGGAAGCAATCGATCTTTTAACCCTTACGGCCCAAGGCCTTGAAGAAGAATGGAGCGAAGATCTGCTGGCCGCTAACTTACGAGCGGCCCTTGAGGCATTAGGACTGATCTCCGGACGTTCGGTCTCGGAAGAGATTATCAACGAAATCTTTACCCAGTTTTGTATTGGCAAATAGGGAGCGAAACGATGAGACGAAACTACGATGTAGCTGTGATTGGGGCGGGCCATGCTGGATGTGAAGCGGCCAACGCCACCGCAAAAATGGGATTTAAGACCCTGCTTTTAACCATTAATTTTAATAATATTGCGTTTATGCCTTGTAATCCATCGGTAGGGGGGCCGGGGAAGAGCAATTTGGTCCGGGAGGTTGATGCCCTTGGTGGCCTCATCGGGCGGAATACCGACCGGGCTCATATACAGATGCGGGCTTTAAACACCCAAAAGGGCCCGGCAGTCCGGGCGTTACGGGCGCAGACCGATAAACATCTGTACCAACAATATATGCAGGAATATATGGAAAAACAGCCATTAATCACCATCCGCCAAGGTGAAGTCGTCGCTTTGGACCGTAGTAAAGATCTCTGGCGACTAACCCTGAGTACCGGCATCACCTTTGAAGTTCCGGTGGTCATCATTGCTACCGGTACCTTTTTACGGGGGCGCGTCCATATTGGGAGCTTGTCCTTTCCTTCCGGACCTCAAGGACAGCATCCGGCGAATGCCCTTGCCGAGCATTTAGAAGCGCAAGGGCTGAAATTTAAACGCTTTAAGACCGGAACACCCGCCCGGGTACGGAAACGTTCCCTGAATTTTGACGCCATGATAGAACAGCCCGGTGACCGTTTAAACCACGGTTTTTCCTACTGGCTGCCCTGGGACCCGCGCGCATCGCTTTCTTGCTGGCTGACCTATACCAACGAAAAAACCCACGCGATCATCCGTGATAACCTGCATCTTGCGCCCATGTATTGTGGGTCGATTACCGGGATTGGTACCCGGTATTGTCCAGCTATCGAGAATAAAGTAGTCAATTTTCCCCAGCGGGAAAGGCACCAGGTCTTCATCGAGCCGGAAGGATTAAATACCGATGAGATGTACATTGCCGGGCTTTCCAGCAGCTTACCTGAAGAAATCCAAGATCAGTTTATCCGCACAGTTCCGGGGTTGGAAGCGGTCGAGATTGTCCGTCCCGGCTACGCCATTGAATATGATGTGGTGGCACCCGAACAACTCCAAAACAGCTTACAGATACGGGGTTGGCCGGGGGTCTTTAGCGCTGGTCAGATCAACGGGACTTCCGGCTATGAAGAAGCGGCTGCGCAAGGCATCATCGCCGGGATTAATGCGGGATTATATTTAAAGGGGGAGGAACCTTTCACCTTAGCGCGTAACGAAGCTTACATCGGAGTACTGATTGATGATTTAGTAACCAAGGAAAATAACGAACCCTACCGGATCATGACCTCGCGGGCCGAGTTTCGGCTTTCGCTCCGTCAAGACAATGCTGATCTAAGATTGACGGAGTATGGTTATCGGTTACAGCTGATCACGCCCGAAGAATACGACCGTTTTCAAATGAAACGGCAACGGATCGAGGAAAAGCTAGAATATTTTTCCGCGACATACCTTACGCCTGGGTCGGAGCAAGCACAACGCCTCAAAGAATTAACCGGAATCGAAGTGAAGCAGAAGAGCAGCCTAAAACAGCTACTGCGGATGCCGCAAATTCAGATTACTGATCTTTGGGACCTGGTTGACCCGGAGCAAAAAAGGCCCCTCGAAGATGAAGTGGTCGAAAACTTCATTAAATACGAAGGATATTTGGAAAGGGAAGCAAAGATGGCGACCCGTTTAGCCAAAATGGAGGAGAAGAAGATCCCGCCTGACTTTGATTATGGTGCGGTGCCGAACCTCTCTTACGAGGCCCGCGAAAAGCTGGAAAAAAGACGGCCAGCCACCCTTGGTCAAGCCGGGCGGATTAGTGGCGTGAGCCCGGCCGATTTGAGCACCCTCTTAATCTGGATCACCAGGAGTAGTCGACAATGAGCAAAGCGCAACAATTTATGAAAGGGATCCTCCAACCCTTTCCCGAGGTGGATCAAGTAAAACAGGAGAAACTCTTTGCCTATTTAAATCTGGTTTTAGAGACAAACCGCACCACCAACCTTACCGCCATCACCAGTTGGGAAGAGGCGGTAATAAAACACCTTTATGATTCACTGTTCGTGATCCGCTTAACGGCATGGGCGCAGTGGCCGAAGATTCTCGATCTAGGTTCTGGAGCCGGACTACCGGCGGTGCCCCTGGCCATTACCTACCCACAACAAACCTATTATTTGTTGGAAGCCAGTCGTAAGAAGGCCGACTTTTTGCATATAGTGAAAGAAAAGTTGGAATTGGACAATATCGTTGTTTTAAACGAGCGGGCAGAAAATCTAGCCCGGCAAGACTCTTTTCGCGGTCAATATCCGATGGTCACCGCCCGTGCTGTTGCGGAGCTTGCGGTCCTCCTTGAACTAACGATCCCGTTCTGCGAAACCGGAGGCGGCGTCATGGCTTTTAAAGGCCCAAACTACCAGGCCGAGCTTGAAAAAGCCAGACAAGCTCAAGCAATACTAAACACGGTGCTTAAAGAAGAGAACTCCTACCAACTACCGCTGGATATGGGCCGACGAACCCTTCTTTATTTCCAAAAAACAGGGCCTACTCCGGAAAAATACCCCCGACGGCCTGGGATTCCCGCGAAGCGCCCATTATAAATGTTTCACGTGAAACATCTTACAAATGTAAAAAAGGCGGTGTAATTCCTGACGGAAACCGCCATTCTTATTTCCTTCCGATTTTTTGCAGGAAGATCGATCTGTGTTCGCGAACTAAAAAAGAGGCATGTTGTCCAAGAGGTGAGGAGGTAAGTAGGATGGGAAAAGTGTTTGCTATTACTAACCAAAAGGGAGGCGTCGGTAAGACAACGACGGCGGTTAACCTCGGTGCCTACCTGGCGGTTTTAGGAAAAAAAGTTTTGATCCTTGATAACGACCCTCAAGGTAATGCGACCAGCGGTTTAGGGCTGCGGAAGAGCGATATTAAAAAATGTATTTACGATGTATTAGTAAGTGAAATCCCCATTGAAGAAGTGATTCTTCCTACGCAGGTCCCAAAATTGATGGCGGCACCGGCCACTATTCGCTTGGCTGGGGCTGAGGCCGAACTGGTCGGTATGATGGCTCGTGACCAGCGACTCCGGCGCTCCCTTGAGCCCGTGCGAAATGAATATGACTATATTTTAATTGATTGCCCGCCGTCGCTTGGGAACTTGACCCTTAATGCTTTGGCGGCGGCAGATGCAGTAATTGTACCGATTCAATGCGAATATTACGCCTTAGAAGGGCTGAGCCAATTGATGAAGACTTTGCAGTTGGTTCAGAAGTACTCAAACCCGGCATTGGAGGTGGAAGGGGTTGTATTGACCATGTATGACCACCGGACAAACCTCTCCCAACAGGTTGCAGAAGAGGTACGGAATTATTTCCAAGACCGGGTTTATAATGCCGTTATTCCCCGGAACATCCGGCTGAGTGAAGCACCAAGCCATGGTCTTCCGATCAATCTGTACGATCACCGCTCTAAAGGGGCCGAGTCCTATTTTGAATTAGCTAAGGAAGTGATTGCCCGTGAGTAAAACGCGTGCTTTGGGTAAAGGTTTAGGGGCACTCATCCCACAGTTGGAAGAGGATGATCTTCAAAACACCCAAGAAATCTCGATTGAAGATATTGAGACGAACCCCTATCAACCCCGGCGACACTTTGATCCGGAAAGCCTACAGGAATTAGCAGCCTCCATCAAAGAGCATGGTGTTCTTCAGCCGCTACTGGTTCGTAAGAAAGACCCTGGGTACCAACTAATCGCGGGTGAACGCCGTCTGCGGGCGGCGAAACAAGCCGGTTTAAGCACCGTTCCGGTCGTGGTTAAGGCTTTAGACGACCGGACGGTTATGGAGATTGCATTAGTCGAGAACCTTCAAAGGGAAGATTTAAACCCCCTCGAAGAAGCCGAGGCTTACCAGCGGCTGATTACGGAATTTAACTTAACCCAAGAAGAAGTGGCCAAAGCCGTTGGGAAAAGCCGACCAGCCATTGCCAACACCCTACGATTGCTTAACCTGCCGGAACCGATTCAACAGCTGGTTGCCAACGGACAACTGACTATGGGACACGCACGGGCCCTGCTCAGCCTTGAGCGGCCAGAAGAACAACTTTATATTAGCGAGAAGATTATCACGGAAAAACTCTCGGTTCGCGAGACGGAAGAAATAGTACGCCAGACTCGTCTTTCTGGTGTTTCACGTGAAACACCAGGGGAAGAGGAAGAAAAGAAGCAGAAAGAACGGCAAAAAATTGATCCTAATCTCCAAGCGATTATTGATGATATGACTCGCTTGTTTGGAACAAAAGTCCGTATTAAAAAGAACGGGGAGCGGGGTAAGATTGAGATTGAATATTATTCTCCAGAAGAGTTTGAAAGAATAACCGAAATTCTGTTGAGTTTATAGAGCTAGCGGTAGATTATACGGTCTTCTCTTAGAGACGCTTAATACTTTTCGAGGTAGGAGACAAAAGAGGTTTTCCTCCATCCCAAGACAATATATAGCTAAAAACAAGCTAATCGCTATATTGTGTTGGGTGTTTTTTTAGAGTATAGCACAGGAACCAGGGGTGGGGGAAGGGCAGCGTTTGAACTGAAACTACGAACATGTGTTCGATCACAGATCGGCGATAGATGGTTCCGGTCAAGTTGTGAGGAAGGGTGTTAGTAACGACGAAATTTACTTTTTTCCCCCGGCGAGTTATGAAAGTGGTTTATCGGTGGAAAGGAATAAAGAGAATACGGGACAAGTAGTGATAAAGGACGAAAACCAGTAATGCTGAGGTGGGAATCTAGTAAAAGGAAAAAGATTATGAAGAAATTCCATTTTTATAAAGGATGTGGCAAGAACAGCAAGAATAATATAATTTAATTGACAAAGATTGGACAAGAAGGAGCGTTCATCGTGCAGGCAGCAATTGAATTCTTTAGCAGTCTATCACCACAAGAGAGAGGCTTTTGGATCCTTCTCGTTATACAGGGACTTATTCTGATTCTGCTTCTGATCGCCGGGTTGCAATTACATAAACTTTTGGCCCGCTACAAACTCCTCCTGACCGGAAACGAAGGGGCAAATTTAGAGGAAATCTTACTTGATTTGGCTGAAAGGATGAAAAAAGCCGAAGAGCAACTGGTAAATGGGGCAGCCAGGATCGAACAGCTTGAGAAGGAGGCCACGGCGTATCTGCAGAGGTGGGCGCTTCAGCGGTATAAAGCCTTTGCGAATGTTGGCGGAGACCAGAGTTTTTCCCTTGTTCTTATGGACCGTAATGGTGACGGAGTCATGCTCAGTAGTATCTACGGTCGGGATGAATCAAGGGTTTATGCCAAATCGATCAGTGGTGGAAAAGCAAATTACCCCCTGTCCGAAGAGGAACAACAAGTTCTAGCTGCTGCTCTAGCTAGAGGGAAGAAAATAAGAGAAAAGCAAAAAGAAGGAAGGATTTTTTAGGAAAAAGGAGAATTAGATCCATGCTATTGGATGATACACAAGTTGGTTTCAGCAGGAGCTCTTCGTTCCCGAAAGCAGAGACAAGCTAAAAATAGAAATAAAGTATGTGTTTGCTCGTTTCGCTTCGTTGCCCTCTATATCAGGTCACACCAACTTGTTTCAGTAGGTCGTCGCCCCGCTGGCTATAAAAATGCTCAAGCCAGCGACCTTAATTTCATGGAGTGATTGGATGAGTATTGCTCTTTTCCAAGGTGAGACAATTTAGATAATTACGAAGGGAAAGTGGCATAATAGATTCGTTAAGCGGTGATAAAAGTGATCGATGACCATACGACGCTGCTCAATAAAATAAAAAAATATTGGCGTAAAAAAAGGGAAGTACGTTATACTTTTATGTTGGTTCCGCGTGCAGCAGGGGTAACAAAAAGTATTAATATCCCTTTTTTCATCATAGTCCTTTTTTTCCTTTTGTTCGCGGCTAATATTTATTTCCTAGTCCGTTATCCTTTGCGTCTTTCGGAGATTGATAACTTGGACCGTAAAGTTTACCAGCTTAATGACGTGATTGCCCGAAACGATAATGACTTGAAATTGATTGATCCGTCCATCAAAAAGACGGAAGAGTTTGAAGCAGTTGTGGCGGAACATGCTGAAATTATAAAACAGATCGAAGCATTACACCGCTCAATTCAGGAGAAAAAAGCGGGCAAGTTTTGAAGGTTGTATGGTGAGATTTCATAATTAAAGGAGTTAATTATGGAAAGGGAAAAAGGCAGACGACCGATGAGGTATTCCTCCCGGCGGCGGAAAAAGGACAGAAGTTATACGCTAATGATGCTCCCGAACAAACCGGAAAAGGTGAGGAGCGTCTATCTTCCCTTTGCCATTATTATAACTTTCTTTTGTTTAATGGCCGTGAATTTCTATTTTCTGTTTCGTTATCCTTTACGGATTGCTGAAATCTTCCATTTGGAACAGGAAATTATCACTTGCAAGCAGACCATCGCGCGCCAAGAAAAAGAATTGAAGATGATCGACCCCGCGATTCGCTCAACTCATGAAGTCGGAGAGTTAATTAACACCCATAATCGACTGGCCATGGAGTTAGAGAATAAGTATAACGAGGTCAAGAAGACCAGTTCGCGGACGCGGGTCAGCCGGGGCGGCAGTTATCGTCCCTTCCAGTTACCCCAGTATAAGTTGTCCAGTGCCGATTCGGAGCTGACCAAACTGAATATTCTCAATAGCAATCTCGACTTTCTCGATGAAGAACTGACTAAGACCAGTAATCAGTTGCAAGATCTTTATTCCCGTTTTAGCGCTTATGACCGGGAGTTGGATTACACTCCTTCGATTTACCCTTTAACCCAAAAAGGTTATTATTCATCTTATTTTGGTTACCGGCGTGATCCGGTCACCGGCCGGGTGGGTGCTTTCCATGAAGGTGTCGATATTGCCGCCCGGAAAGGCACACCAATCCGGGCTACTGCGGACGGTACAGTGGTCCGAGCCCGTGCTTACGGAACATACGGGTTATTTGTTGAGATTAAACACGGCTCCTATGGGTACCGCACGCGGTATGCCCATAATAGTAAAATACTAGTTCAAGAAGGGCAAAACGTGAAAAAAGGTGATATTATTGCCCTGGTTGGAAATACCGGTAAAAGTACCGGCCCCCACCTTCATTACGAAGTCCTTCTAAATGGTAAACCGGTTAATCCACGCAACTATATTCCGTAATTATAATAAGGAGGATATTGATGAGAAAGAGCAAGCAAGAATCAAACAACAAAGCTGGAAGCAGAAAAATTGATACTTTGATTGGAAAGGAATCCGCCTTTACAGGTAATATAGAATCAACAGGGACGATCCGGATTGACGGGAAGTTTGACGGGGAAATCATCACCAAAGGTGATCTTGTAATTGGTGAAACCGGCGCGGTACAAGGTAAGATTAAAGCGGCAAACATTACCATTGCCGGTAAAGTCCAGGGTGAAGTGGAAGCCGCTGGTAAGTTGGAATTGGTCCCGACCGGAAACCTACAAGGAGAAGCAAAGATGTCCCTGCTGGTTGTCGAAGAAGGCGCGGTCTTTCAAGGGAACTGTCAACAGTTCAGTAAAGACAGCAAGGAAAAGGGGAAATTTCTACCGATCGGCACTCCACTAGAACAAAAAGGGCAAGCGAACAGCGGGCAGACACAACGCTGAACATAAGCTGTAGTGGGTTTGGATTGGAGGGCCGTTAAGGTTCGCACATAAACCGCGCTTTTGGTTGAAAATATTAAATTAATGATGGTGGCAAAGATGAGTGAAGCGGGCAACCGGTCTTTTGTTTTTATGCGGAAAAAAAGAACAAGGAAGAAGCACAAAGGGTATTTCTTGATGATTGTCCCCAATAAAAAGGGGAAGATCAACAGCGTGAACATCCCTTATCTTGTTTTTGTTTCCTTCTTTGTCGTAATGGCAATCAACGTTTATTACCTTGCGCGTTATCCTTTCCGCATTTCGGAGATTTGGAAGCTTGAGTATCATATTTTTGAATTACGCCAGGTCATCGCGAAACAGGATAAAGAACTACGGCGCCTTGATCCGTGCTTGAAATCAACTCAGGCGATGGCCAGTAAATTAAACGCCACCAACCAATTTTTTGCCGATATGGAACTGGAATATGACCGGCTTCGCAACAAGAGGACTGGGGAAAAAGCCCTGGCGTACCGGGAAGTATATTTACCCGGTTACCGACTGTCCAGTGCCGACCAGGATCATTCTAAGCTCGAAGTTTTAAATAGCAACTTAAACTACCTCGAAGAAGAGCTTGAGTTCACCAGCTCTGCTTTGGATGGTTTGCTGAGTAAGTATCAAACCTACGACCGTCAACTCGACTTCATACCGACGATCTGGCCGTTGGCCCGGGAACGCCGGATCTCTTCCGGATATGGTTACCGACGACACCCGGTACATAAACGGGTGATGCTCCACCAAGGAATCGACATACCAGCCCGGACCGGAACGCCGGTGCGGGCGACCGCGGAAGGCCAAGTTACGATTGCGGGCACCAGAGGCGGGTATGGTCTTTTGGTGGAAATCAACCATGGTAATGGCTATCGAACACGTTACGGACATAATAGCCGACTGGCGGTGCGGGTTGGGCAAAGGGTAAAAAAAGGACAGATTATTGCTTATGTCGGTAATACCGGGACAAGTACCGGTCCCCACGTTCACTATGAGGTACGATTAAACAATGTTCCGGTGGACCCAACACCATATTTAAATTAAAGGGGTCGATCTTTATTATGGAAGGAAAAATTCAGATTCAGACGATAATCGGGAAAGCTACCACTTTTCGGGGGACGATAGGTTCGGCCGAAAATATTCAGATTGATGGAAAGCAGATCGGCGAGATTACAACCAGAGGGAACCTTTATATCTCGGAGACCGGAGAAGTGGAAGGTAAGGCCCAAGCCAATAATCTTTTGATTGCCGGTGTTCTCCAAGGGGAGACGAAGGTAAATGGAAAGATGGAGATTTTAGCAACCGGAAAATTTCAGGGCGAGGCCGAAATGTCCATCTTTATTGTGGAGGAAGGCGCTGGTTTTCAGGGCGAGTGCCGACAAAATAAAAAATAGTTGCCTTCACTGGCGACCAGGGCAGTCACGCCAGGAAAGAGGCTTGGTGTTATCATAAAACGAAGCTATGTAGGAAAATAAAGCCCCTTTACAGGAAAGGGGCTTTTTCATACATAAAATACGGGTTTGGAACAATCATTTAACCTTGAGACATAGCAATAGATCGAGGAAGCAAAAGTTTTGATGGTTAGAAGAAAAAGGTGAGAAATTTGCGGTATCAACCTTCCAAAACGGGAGCCCAAAAATTGCTGGCCGAAAAACTTCGGGACGAAAAGATTAGTTTTATGGAGAACCAATGGTTAGAAGGGTTGGAAGTAGATCTCTTTTTACCCGAGTATTACTTAGTAATTGAGATTGACGGCTTTTACCACTTAAGCGCAGGACAACAAGCAAAGGATCGTCAAAAAGACCAACGGTTGCAAGCGGCTGGCTACCATGTTTTGCGTTTTACAAACTCCCAAATCTACCAGGACAGTAAAGCTTGCCTACATAAGATCAGGGCGTTCATTGACGGCCATGACCTGCAGCTAAAAATAGGGGCCCGCCCGGATGACGAGCAAGCCCCTTGGCAAAGTAAGCTGGCGGCCTTGAAAAAGAGACTAGATCAAGAAGAAGAATAGACCACCAGAAAAGAGAAGGTCGTTTTACCACTTTAAGACCGGGTGACGGGCAGCCTGTGCCTCGTTTAAGCGCCGAACGGGTGTCGAATGGGGCGCTTCTTTTAGTTCTTCCGGTTTTGTCTTGGCTTGGGACGCCAGTTCCTTCATGATTGCGACAAAGGAATCCAGGAGGTCTAAGGTAACGGATTCGGTGGGTTCGATCATTAAGGCCTCCGGAACGATTAAGGGAAAATAAACAGTGGGCGGGTGTATTCCGTAATCGAGCAGGCCTTTGGCTAAATCCAGGGTCCGGATAGCAGCCGGGTTATCCTTCAACCCGCTGAGCACAAACTCATGCATACAGTAACGGTCGTAGGGCAGATTATAGTCTTCTTTTAATAAGGTTTGGAGATAGTTGGCCGCTAAGACGGCATCGGACGAAGCCTGTTTTAAACCATCGAAACCAAGGCAATAGATATAAGCAAGAGCTTTAATAACCACCGCAAAATGGCCCCAAAACCCTTTCACTTTACCGATGGTGCGGGGCGCGTCGTCGCTCCATTTAAAACCACCAGGGGTAGAGATGACACGAGGGACCGGTAAGTACGGTGCCAGGTGGGCTTTGACGCCCAGGGGTCCAGAACCAGGTCCACCGCCGCCATGGGGGGTCGCAAAAGTCTTATGAAGGTTGAGGTGGACGAGGTCAAACCCCATATCACCGGGGCGCGCCCAGCCCATTATGGCATTGAGGTTGGCACCGTCGTAATAAACCTGGCCGCCGATGTCATGGATCATCTGGGTAATGGTTAAAATCTTTTCTTCAAAGAGTCCCAGGGTATTGGGGTTCGTCAACATCAGTCCCGCAACCTGTGGCGACAAATATGGTTTTAGATCGTCGGGTTCAATTATACCCGCGGCTGAAGAAGGGATCTTTTGGACTTTGAAACCGGCCAGCGCCGCGCTGGCAGGGTTGGTGCCATGGGCGGAGTCGGGGATCAGGATGGTATCCCGGGCCAGTTCACCCTGGTCACGGAGGGCTGCTTTCATAATTAACAGACCGGTAAGTTCGCCGTGGGCACCGGCAGCCGGTTGCAACGTAAAGGCATCCATGCCCGTGATTGCCGAAAAGATTTTTTCCGCTTCGTAGATTAAGCGGAGGGCACCCTGAATGTCGGCTTCATCCTGCAAAGGATGGAGGTCGCGAAAGCCAGGAAACGTAGGTAGATCCTCCAAAAGTTTGGGGTTGTATTTCATTGTGCAAGAGCCTAGCGGATAAAAGCCTTGGTCCACACCGAAACTGCGCATGGATAACTGGGTGAAATGCCGGGTCACGTCCATCTCGCTCAGTTCGGGTAAGTTCAGCGGGGCGGTGCGGCGAAAAGAAGACGGGATCAGCTCTTCTTCCGGTGTGGGCGGTAGATCGGAGACGGGGGGAAGGTAGCCCCGCCTTCCCGGGACGGAAGCTTGGTTCAATAAAGCGGGTCCGGCTTTCTTCTTCATTGTAAACACCTCTCAATCTCTTCACAAAACCGGTCCATCTCGGTTTTGGTTCGTAATTCAGAAGTATACAAGAGATAGGCGTCAGTCGAAAACGGTTGGCCCGGGGGTAACTTGTACCCGGGGAGAAAGCCTTTTTCCTTCATTTTGGGGACCAAAGAAGCCGCGGCGTTAGGCAAACCGACCACAAACTCGTGGAAAAAGGGTTCGGGTGAAAGCCCTTGTACCGCCGGAATCCGGGTCAATTGGGAATAGAGGTAATGGCTGTTACGTACCGTGGACAGCGCTACTTCTTTTAAACCGGTCGGGCCCAGCAAAGACAGGTAGATGGTGGCGGTTAAGGCACAAAGCGCCTGGTTAGAACAGATATTAGAAGTGGCTTTTTCCCGCCGAATATGTTGTTCCCTGGTTTGTAGGGTTAAGACAAAGCCTTCTTTCCCGTCTAAATCGGTGGTCATACCAACCAACCGACCGGGCATGTTCCGGAGAAAATTCTTTTTTGCGGCAAAGAAACCCAGGTAAGGTCCGCCAAAAGAAAGGGGTAACCCCAAAGACTGGGCTTCACCGACCACCAGATCGGCGCCCATGGCTCCGGGGGGTTCCAACAGACCAAGGCAGACCGGATCATTAATATAAACGATGGATAAAGCACCGCTGGCTTTAATTAAGGAGAGCAGTTCGCTGGTAAGCCGTAGGCGGCCAAAAAAATCTGGGTACTGGATGACTACCGCAGCGGTTTGGTCAGAAAGCAAGGAGGACAGTTCTGCTTTGACCCCGGGATCTTGTGGTGCTAAAAAATGTATCTCCACCGGTAAATGCGCGGTATATGTCTTGATAACCTGTTGAGCCTCGGGGTTCAATCCGGAAAGAACGATGACCTCCTTCTTCTTACTGACGTTAAGCGCCAGCAAGACCGCTTCCGCTAGGGCGGTAGGCCCATCGTACATTGAAGCATTGGCCACATCCATCCCGGTTAGTTCGGCAATCAGAGATTGATATTCAAAAAAGGCCTGGAGTAATCCTTGACTGATCTCCGGCTGATAGGGGGTATAAGCGGTAAGAAACTCGGAACGGTTCACCAAATAGGGCAAAGCAGATGGAATCGCATGCTCATATGCGCCAGCACCGAGAAAAGAAATGACTTGCGATACAGGGGTATTCTGTGCTGCCCATTGACTAAAGCGCTTTTTAACTTCCCATTCATTACGGGCGGGAAGCTCAAAGGAAGCTTGTGCTTTAATCGCTTCCGGAATGGCTTGAAATAGTTCAGACGGGTCTTGCAGGCCGATGACCTTTGCCATCTGACGCCGTTCAGAGTCGGTTAAGGGTAAATAAGGATGGCCCATTTTTTCACCTCTTTCTCTTATAAAACGGGAGTTTTACGCATTCGGCAGGAAGGAAGGAACCACGCATGGCCAGCGACAACGGGGTGCCGGGCGGTGGAACCGGATTGACCAAAGCCATCCCCAATGCTTTTTGGAGGGTTGGCGAATAGGATCCAGAAGTGATCCGCCCAATCGGTTGCTGATCCCAGTAGACGGTGGTCCCCGGCCGGGGGATCGCGGACCGGTCGGCGATTAAACCAATACGCCGTGGGGTTGTGGGATCTTCCTTCTCACGTAACAGCGGTAACCGGCCACAAAAATCCGGCTTCGCCCAGGCGATAAACCTTTCTAACCCGGCTTGGACCGGAGAAATTGTCATGGAAAGTTCATTTCCGTAAAGCGGTAAGCCCGCTTCCAGCCTTAACAGATCCCGGGCGCCCAGACCGGCCAAGACGAGATCATCATTCTCTCCGGCGCGGATGAGCTCTGACCAAAGGGTTGGGGCAAGGGTTGGCGGGACATAGATTTCAAAACCATCTTCGCCAGTATAGCCGGTACGCGAAATGATCAGCTCCTCATTTTGCCACATCAACGTCTGGAAACGGTATGGTTTTAACGCAAGCACATCCGGAAAGAGACGGCCGAGGATGGTGGACGCGGCGGGTCCTTGCAGGGCCAGGAGGGCAAAGAGAAGGGAGTAATCCCGGAGTTCCACATTATAAGCGGTGGCCTGGGACTGCAGAAAAGATAGGACAGCTTCGGTATTTACGGCGTTGACCACTAGGAGAAACTCATCATTGCCAATGCGGTAGACCAACAGGTCGTCAATGGTTCCCCCTTCGGGGTTACATAGAAAAGTATAAATGACCTGACCGCGCTTGGCCGCGGCTATGTCGTTGGTGAGCATCCGATTTAAAAAAACCGGGGCCTCCGGACCGGTTACCAATAATTCGCCCATATGGGAGACATCGAAAAGACCGGCTTGGTTCCGGACAGCCTGGACTTCTTGGAGAATACCGGAAAACTGGAGGGGCATCTGCCAACCAGCAAACTCGGTAAAACGGGCACCCGCTTGTTGACAGTTTTCATAAAGCGGGGTTTTCTTTTCTGGGCTTGGTGCCAAATGAAATCGCTCCTTTACCAATTTTTGCATTAAAGAAGTTAAAAGTGCAGTACCGCCCGGTCCGCTTGGATCTGGAAATCAGTATCAAAGGGGGCGGAAAGGGTCTGTAATTCCTGCAAAACCCCTTCTGCTTCGGGTCCTGTTAAGGGCTGCGGTCGAAAATGGACTTGATGGTTATTGATGTTAATTGGGAAAAATGCGGCCTCTTTTAAACCGGAGGGCGTGAAGCGGACCTGGAGAATTAGGCCGTCTTGGACTCTTCGACTGTAGGATGCAAAGATAAAGTTGCCGAGGCTATAAGCAATCAAACCATTTTTATAAACTTCGACGCCCTGTATGACGTGGGGATGATGACCCACAACCAGGTGGGCACCGGCGTTAATAGCAACTTTCGCCAAATCGGCTTGATATGATTTGCGTTCTTTAAGCAGTTCAGAGCTCCAGTGGAAAGAGACGACCACAATATCAGCGAGCTGGCGGGCTTTTTGGACATCCGCACGCACATAACGGGAGTCACCGGGGGCAGTGCCCGCCCGCGTTGCCGTAGCGTTAAACTCTAATGGAAAAGTGTTGTTATAAGCGAGAAACGCGACTTTAATCCCGTTTTTTTCTAAAAGTGCTGGCGTCCGGGCGGCGGCGAGGTTGGGACCAGCACCGGTATAAGCGATGTTATGTTGTTCTAACAGGGTGATGGTTTCGGCGAGTGCTTCCGGACCATAATCCATTATGTGGTTGTTGGCGAGGGAGACCACGTTTATGTTACCCGCCTTGAGGGTTTTTACAACCTGGGGTGAACAGCGAAAAGTAAAGGTTTTTTCGACATAGACTTCACCCTGGGTGGAAATGGGGGTTTCCAAATTGACGAAAAACAGATCGCTTTCCCGGCAGAAGGTTTGTAAATAACGAAAGGGGTAAGCTGGGTCGGTGAGAAGGATTTTTTCCAGCGCACCTCCTAAATAAAGGTCGCCAGCTAAGGTAAGAACCACTTCCGTTTCGGGGTTTTGCCCAAAGACGGAGACGACGAGGATCGCACATAACAAAAGGGTTAACAGGGCGGAGTGAGGACGAAAAATAAAGGTTAGAACGGAGCGCACCGCTTTACCTCCTTTTAACACCAAGGCTCTTATCTGCCATCTATTATATCATTAAGCCCGAACCCATGACAGATTATAATCCCCTTTTTGTTGTGAAATGGAAGAAAAGAAGGTTGATAAATTTTGTTTAATGGCAGGAGTAGAGTACAAAAAAAGGGAAATAGACTAAGGATTGTAGAAGGAACGGGGGGAAACAGGTGAAGGAGGCCAATCAAGAAGCGCAATTGACTCCGCCCCAGGGAAGGGTTTTAAAGTTAATCCTTTCGTGGCTCCGGGAGCACGATTTTTCGGAAGATAAATATCAACAAGCCAAAGCTATCTGGTTACGCTACCTTAAGCAGGTTGATCCTAACACGCGGCCGACCTTTGCCAATACACGACTATGGGCGGCGGCGGTCCTCTATGCACTGGGCTTGCAGGGTGGTTATCGAACAATGACGGGGCCGAGATTGGCTGCGGCTTTTGGTGTTTCCCCGATTAGTATCCACAACCGGGGAACGGAGATCCTCCGTACCTTGGCCAGTGCCGAGCAACAAGAGGACAATCTGGTGAGAATGCACCGGTTTTTTCCTTCGGAAGAGGCCGCTAAAGCCTTTCATGATTTGATTGCTTTTACGCAACGCTCAGAAGAGTGGATGAATTATGTGGCCGCGGTCTTTGAAGAGTTTATTCTCTGGGAAAAGGCGGCCTTGTCCTTTGACCTTCTCTTGGAGTTGTTGATCTCGACCACCTGTGATCGGGTTTTACCGGAAGGAAAAAGTATAATCACGATCTATTTGGCAAGAAAACAGGATCTCGGTGGGGATGAGCGTGGTTTTCTTGAACAGATGGAAGCCAGCCGGTTCAGCCTCTTTCAAGTGACCGCTTGGGAGAAGGAAGGAGCGGTTCGGTTTAAAGACTTGTTCCGTGGTGACGAGGTTCCCGTTGCTATGAACGGAATAATTGCGCCATCCGGTAGCTTCATGATGGGTCGGATTATGCCGGGTTCTCCGGAGGAAGGCAAGCCCTGGCGGCCGGTGGTCTTTATGACTGCTTTGGAAGCACCAACAGTGGCTGCTTTAGAGGCGGAGGCGAAAAAATGGTTTTGGCAATATAGTGTAGCGCATAAAGGCTGGGCTACCCAGGAAGATTTCATTCGCGAGAATGGTTATCGGTTTTTACGGTGGTATCTCGAACACGACACGGCTAGAGTATAAAGAGATAATTGGTATAATAAAGCTATCTTATAAGGAAGCAAGAGAAAGGAAAGGAAAAAAATTTGGGGGGTATTGGAAGATGGATTTTTTGGACCGTATTCAGCAGAAAAAAGCGGAAATGATTACAACATTACAAGAGTTGCTCGCGATCCCCAGTGTGGAAGCGGATCCGGCGGGTCCGGATGCACCCTTCGGTCGTGAGATTGCCCGTGCCCTGGAATATGTTCTGGCTTGGGGAGAAAGGCACGGTTTTACCACAAAAAACCTATCGGGCTACGCTGGACATTTGGAGTACGGCACCGGAGATGAGCTTGTGGGTGTTTTAGTCCACTTAGATGTGGTCCCGGCCGGGGAAGGCTGGCGCTATCCACCCTTCTCCGGAACGGTAGCCGACGGTAAGATCTATGGCCGGGGGGCCAACGACGATAAAGGTCCGGCTGTTGCCGTCATGTACGCGCTGAAAGCCTTAAAAGATAGTGGCGTAAAGCTCGGGAAAAAGATCCGTATTATCTTCGGTTGTGATGAAGAAAGTGGTTGGCAGTGTATGAAACACTATTTTAAACACGAAAGAAAACCCGATTATGGTTTTACGCCGGATGCTTGCTTCCCCCTGATTAATAGTGAAAAAGGGCAAATGGCCTTGAAGTTTGAGGGCGATGCGACGGTTGACGGGGACGGCGTTGTTCTACAGGTCTTTACCGGCGGGACCAGACGTAATGTGGTTCCTGAGCATGCCGAGGCGGTTTTGCTCTTTCCAGACCACGAAGGGCTAGAACGGGGTAAAGCGGCGATTTTAGCCCAAGGAATCGACGGGATCGAGGCGTTTGTCCTTCCGGAAAAAAACCAATTGAAAGTCAGCGCACAAGGTGTTTCCGCCCACGGTAGCACCCCGGAACAGGGAGATAATGCCGTTACGAAGCTGGCGCAAGCCTTAGCCCCAGTTGAAGGGGGGGGAAGCGCTTGGGCGGCGGTTCGTTTTATCCGAGAACGTTTCGGGCGAGAGACCAATGGCCGTGGCTTGGGTATTAACTGCCAGGATGAGGTGTCGGGCGCTTTAACGCTCAATCTGGGTGTCGTGCGTACAGAGGGCGGGAAGATCTGGATGGAAGTGGACATCCGATCACCCCAGAGCGCCGACCATGAAACCATGAAAGAGAAAATTGCGGCCCACTTGCCGCCCTATGGTCTCGAGATCGTAGAGAGTAGTATGATGGCACCCCATTATCTTCCTGCCGATCATCATCTTGTTCAGGTTTTACTCCAGGTTTACCGGGAAGAGACGGGCGACATGTCGCCACCAGTGGCCACCGGCGGGCGGACATACGCTATGACACTGGGGAACGGCGTAGCGTTCGGGCCTGGTTTTCCGGGGCAACCGGAGACGGCTCACCAAAAAGACGAGTATATTGCGGTTGAAGACCTGATGAGGTGTACACGGATTTACGCGAAAGCCCTCTATGCATTAGCGAAAGAAGAATGACGAAAATAAGGAGAATTGGGTAATGGGTAAACGGGGAGCGACGATTTTCTTCATCGCCGTCCTATTCTTAAGTAGTTGCCTGTCGTTACAGGCCAATAAAGAAGCGGTAGCGATTCCGGTGGTCATCCGCGAGCGGGCCGGTCTGGATTGGAAAAACACCCCAATTACGGTGGGTGTTCCAGTGGCTGCCGGGGACCGGAGTTTTCTGAATCCGCCACGGGTTTTGGACCAGTGGGGCCGGGAGGTTGCTAGTCAAGCAATTCTGTTGTCCCCGTCCACGACGGCTACGGTTCCGAGGTGGTGGCGGATAACGTTTCTCGGAACAATTAATCGCCATGATTCCCTTGTTTACCGGGTGGTTCCTGGTGAAGAAAAAAGGGTGCAGCCCCGGACTGCCGTGCGGGTAGAAAAGACCGCCACCGGATATCTGGTGGAAAACAGCCTTTTGAAGTTGGAACTGAGTACAATCCAGCCTTTAGTGGCAAAGGCTTGGTTTGACCCGAATGGAAAGGGCAACTTTCCCGACGATGGCCCGTTGATGGCTGTACCGTTGGCGTTGGGTTTAAAGACGACCACCGGTGAATACACAACAGCTACTGCTGGGGAAACCCGGATTACACTGGAAGAAGCGGGACCGTTGCGGGCGGTTTTTCGGATTACAGGAACGCTGCGGCTCCAAGAAGGAGACGCCCCTTTTACTTACGACTGTCGGTTGGTGGTTTCTGCTGAAACCTCTGATCTCCGTTTGGCGTTAAGATTGATCAACACCAGCGGGCAACCGGTGACCATGGAGGAAGCTTGGGTCCGGGCCACCTTTAATTTAAAAGGTGAACGGCTTGCGACCACTTTTGGTGTTGACGGAAAAGCCCCCAAAACGGTAACCTTGCGTGGTAATGGTTGGGCCGGCGTTCAGGTTGATTCCCCAAGCAGGAACCGGTGGAGCGGGGCCTTCCCGGCATCTACTAATGATGTGCCTTCCGGATCGGTCGCCTTGAGCGGGTCCGAGGGCGGGGTGGGCCTTGGGGTGAAGGCTTTCCGACAACAATATCCAAAGGGATTACAGGCGAACGGCGCCGGACAGATGCGTGTCCAACTGCTCACCGCGACAGGGCAGGTTTGGGAGGCGGGGGTCGCTAAAACCCACCACTTAGTCTTGTCCTTCTATGGAGCACGGGACCGCGATAACTTACAGTATATTGAGGCCATCGCGAATAAACCGCCAGTAGCAACGGTGGATGCCAATTGGATGAACCAGACCGGGGTCCTGGCACAGCCATTAATGGCGAAAGGTTTGATTGACGAGCTCAGCCCCGAACTACAGAACACGGCTTTACTTCTTAAGGAGAAAAACCGGGCGGACCTGTTAAACCTCTTCGGACCGCCAAGTGGGGGCCAAGAAATTAACGCGGAATATTGGGGTTTCTTTAATTACGGCGATCTTCCGCTCGCTTTTGCGGTTCCTTGGGCGCAGCCAGGTCAGTACTGGAACAATAACGCCTACGATCTACCCTACCAACTCCTCTGTGCCTATCTGCAAACGGAAGATCCGGCGCTTTTGGAAGTGGGGGAAGCAGCCCTAACCCATTGGCAAGATGTGGATTTAGTCAATCCGATTGCTAACCCCCGCCCATTTCCGGGCTTGGATCATTTGAAGGAGCCCCGTTCCGGGGTGGTGAGCGCCGCCCAAGATTTTCGCTCTTTTGCTAACGGCGGATTGATCCTAGGCTATTATCTCTTTGATGACCAGTTCGGATATGAACTGGCGCTAAGGATGGCCGACCGTGTTACGCTACAAGCCGGAGCTACTTTTACCGACCTCCGGACCGTTAGTGCGGGAATAACAACGTTGCTCACGGCCTACCAGGCGACGGGCCATAAGCGTTACCTGAATAGCGCCGCAGAATTAGTGGATCTGGTTTTAAGATGGCAACAGCAACAGGAAGGAGGGTTGCCAGCGGATTTTATTTATAAAGCAGGTTTGCTCACGGACAGTCTGGTTTCCTACTACCGGATTACGCGTGACCCAAGAGTTCTTACCGGGATCCAAGCCGCGGTTGATTTCAGCCTTAAACATTTCTGGGATGAGGAGCTGGGGCTGGTCCAAAACGCCGGGGGTCTTCTTTTCACCAGCGCCTTGGATCTGCTCTACCGTGAAACGGGGGAGGAAAAATACTATCAAGTTAACGAAAGACAAGTCCGTAGTTTAACGGAAGGATTGGAAGTGAAGCAACCGAAGGATGTAGCCTTGTACTACCGCTCCGTGTTTTCTTTCTTCAATAGCGCCCGTCTACGGAGTAACAAAAGGTAGTCGAAAAGGCCTGGACCAAGATTAATATTGGAAGGATAACCAGCTAAAGACGGGATAATTAAGGGTTAACGTTTTGTTAAACGTCTTTCCCCTACCTATAAAATAGGTTATTCTTTTAGAGGGACAAGTTGATTCTGCGGAACGGAATCGAAACTTGGAACGAGTTTTTTTGGTCCTCTTTCACGTTTGGTGCATTTATTTATGTAACGTAACGCTACACAACATTTCAAGTTTAAGGAGGCCTGGCAGTGGGTAAAAAAGTAACAATTGACGGTAACACCGCTGCGGCACACATCGCCTATGCTTTTAGCGATGTGGCTGCAATCTATCCTATTACCCCGTCTTCGCCCATGGCGGAGGTAATTGACGAGTGGAGTGCTAGTGGGCGTAAGAATCTCTTTGGACAGACGGTGCGGGTGGCCGAACTGCAGTCGGAAGGGGGCGCCGCGGGTGCGGTTCATGGCTCCTTGGCCGCGGGTGCATTCACCAGTACTTTCACCGCCTCGCAGGGTTTACTTTTGATGATTCCCAACATGTACAAGATCTCTGGAGAGTTGCTCCCGTCCGTGTTTCACGTGTCGGCTCGGGCTTTAGCTGCCCATGCGCTCTCCATTTTTGGCGATCATAGCGATATTAATGCGGCAAGACAGACCGGCTTTGCTTTCCTTGCTTCCAACTCGGTACAGGAAGCAATGGACATGGCTTTGGTTGCGCACCTGGCGACCTTAGAATCCCAGGTTCCATTTGTGCATTTCTTTGATGGCTTCCGGACTTCCCATGAAATCCAGAAGATCGACGAGATCACTTACGATGAAATTAAACCCCTGGTGAACTGGGAGAAAGTTGAAGCCTTCCGGAAACGTGCTTTGAACCCGGAACATCCGGTGCAAAGAGGAACGGCCCAAAACCCCGATGTTTACTTCCAAAACCGCGAGGCCGCGAACCCCTACTATTTAGCGACGCCGCAGATTGTGGCGGAGATTATGGCGAAAATAGGGAAACTAACCGGTCGTTATTACAAACCCTTTGACTATGTTGGGGCTCCTGATGCGGAACGGATTATCATTTGTATGGGTTCGGGGGCCGAGACCGTTGAAGAAACCGTCAACTATCTAGTGAAGAAAGGCGAAAAGGTTGGTTTAATTAAAGTACGCCTCTACCGTCCCTTCTCGGTAGAGCACTTCTTTGCGGTCCTACCGAAGACGGTCAAGAAGATCGCCGTGCTTGACCGGACCAAAGAGCCGGGGTCGAAAGGAGAACCTTTATACCTGGATATCTGTGCCGCCTTTATGGAAAAACAGATGAACCCGGTGATTGTTGGCGGGCGCTATGGTTTAGGCTCGAAAGAATTTACCCCTTCGATGGTGAAAGCAGTCTTCGACAACCTGTCGGCCGCTGAACCGAAGAACTTCTTTACCGTCGGGATCACCGATGATGTAACGCACACTTCCTTGGAAGTCAAAGAATATATTGATGCGGCACCAGAAGGATTACACCGCTGTAAATTCTTTGGTCTGGGCTCTGACGGAACGGTTGGTGCCAATAAGAACTCGATTAAGATTATTGGTGACAACACCGATATGTATGCCCAAGGTTATTTTGTGTATGACTCCAAGAAATCCGGTGGGATCACCATTTCCCACTTAAGATTCGGGAAGTCGCCGATTCAGTCCCCGTACTTGATCGACCAGGCCGACTTTATTGCCTGTCATAATCCTTCCTATGTGACCAGATATGACATTTTAGACGGGATTAAAGAAGGCGGGAGCTTCTTGTTGAACTCGCCGTGGACCGCGGAAGAAATGAATGCACAATTACCGGCGGCGATGAAGCAAACCATTGCCAAGAAGAAGCTGAAATTCTATAATATCGATGCCGTTAAGATCGCGGGAGAAGTCGGTCTTGGCGGGCGGATTAACATGGTCATGCAAGCCGCCTTCTTCAAGATCGCCCAGGTTATCCCGGTGGACGATGCCGTTCTTTATATCAAACAGGCAATCAAGGATACCTACGGACGGAAAGGCGACAAGATTGTTAATATGAATATTCAGGCGGTCGACCGGGCGCTTGAAGCGTTAGAAGAGATCAAATATCCGGAATCCTGGGCTACCGATACGACCGGGGCTGAACTGGTGGAGGAAGAGGTTCCTGAGTACGTCAAGAACGTTATCCGGCCCATTCTGCGTCAAGAGGGCGACAAGCTTCCGGTGAGTGCTTTTGCAGCCGATGGCACGGTGCCGGTCGGGACCACCAAGTATGAGAAACGCGGAATTGCTGTTACAATCCCACAATGGAATGCGGATGAATGTATCCAATGTAACCAATGCTCTTTTGTTTGCCCCCACGCCTGTATCCGTCCCTATTTAGCGAAAGAGGAAGACCTGGCTGGGGCACCGGAAAGCTTCGTCACGAAGAAGGCGATCGGAAAAGAGTTTGCGGGTTACCAATATCGGATGCAGGTTTCGCCCTTGGATTGTACGGGCTGTGGTAACTGTGTGGATATTTGCCCGGCGAAAGGAAACCCCATTACGATGGTTCCCTTGGCCGATATTGTCGACGAAGAAGCGGCCAACTTTAAGTTTGCCGAATCCTTACCAAAGCCGGACGTAGAGTTCAATCGGGAGACGGTGAAAGGAAGTCAGTTCTTGCAACCTCTCTTCGAGTTCTCCGGAGCCTGTGCCGGTTGTGGTGAAACCCCCTATGTAAAACTGGTAACCCAGCTCTTTGGTGACCGGATGCTGGTTGCGAACGCCACCGGTTGTTCCTCGATTTACGGTGGGAGCTCACCGACTTGTCCCTATACCGTGAACGAGAAAGGGCACGGACCGGCTTGGGCCAACTCGCTGTTTGAGGATAACGCCGAGTTTGGTTACGGGATGAGCTTAGCCTTACGGCAACGCCGGGAAAAACTGGCCGACCTGATTAACCAAGCTTTAGCGTTAGGCCTAGAGGGAGAGCTGAAGACCGCTTTCACCCAGTGGCTGGAAGGCAAGGATGATGCCGACGCTTCCCGGAAGGCTGGCGACCAGATTAAAGCCCTGATTGATTCGGCAGCCGCGCAAGCCGGTGGTGAGATGAAAGAGGTACTCACAGCGATTGCTGGGATGAAGGACCTCTACACCAAGAAGTCCGTTTGGATCTTCGGTGGTGACGGTTGGGCCTATGACATTGGTTACGGTGGACTGGACCACGTTTTAGCCTCCGGTGACGATGTCAATGTCTTGGTCCTTGACACGGAAGTATACTCCAATACCGGTGGTCAATCTTCGAAAGCGACCCCGACTGGTGCGATTGCGAAATTTGCGGCGGCCGGGAAGAGGGTGAAAAAGAAGGATCTCGGTCTGATCGCCATGTCCTACGGTTATGTTTACGTCGCTTCGGTTTCGATGGGCGCGAACAAAAACCAAACCCTGAAGGCTATCGTGGAAGCGGAACGGTATCCAGGACCTTCCCTGGTCATCGCTTACTCACCCTGTATCAACCACGGGATCAACATGGGCAAGAGCCAACGGGAAGGACAACTGGCGGTTGAAGCGGGCTACTGGCCATTATACCGGTACAATCCGGAACTGGCTTTAGAAGGAAAGAACCCCTTCATCCTTGACTCGAAAGAACCAACAGCCAGCTTCCGTGACTTCCTCATGGGTGAAGTCAGGTATGCTTCGTTGAAGAAACTGTATCCAGAGCAAGCCGACGATCTTTTCGCGAAAGCGGAACAAGAGGCGAAGCTCCGGTACGAGATGTACAAACGGATGGCTGACAATTAAGGATAAGCGGATAAAAAGGAACTCGCCCTACATGGGTGAGTTCCTTTTTTTAATCGCAAAAAGACGGGTTTTGGGTGCTTTCTGGTGGTGAAAGGTGAAAAATCAAAACGGATGAGTTTAAACAAAGGTATTGTTTACCATAGCGAAAAAGGATATATTATATATATTGAAGTAAAATTGTATAGTACGGGCTTCTTGCGTTGCTCCTTGCTTTATCTGCTTTTACCGCCCTTTAGGACCTTGTAACTTAGGTGCAACGTGACAAGCTTAGATCGCAATGGGGGAAGGGAGAACACACAAGATGCTTGATCTGAAATTAATCCGCAACAACCCCGACCTAGTACGGGCGGGTTTAACTAAACGGGGTGCCGCCGCGCTGGTCGACGAACTACTGGATCTAGATGAGGAGCGTCGCGATAAGTTGGCCAAAGTGGAAGCGCTTAAGAACAAACGGAATGTGGTCTCAAAAGAAGTGGGACGGCTGAAAGCGGCAAAAG
>ERZ773359.139-NODE-139-length-94193-cov-7.574731_pt1 | contig 94193 bp, 78 predicted proteins | sample MGYA00374955_ERZ773359 | MGnify/ENA primary metagenome ERZ773359 (study PRJEB29098, sample SAMN04486028) | biogas fermenter metagenome | study: EMG produced TPA metagenomics assembly of the Biogas fermentation microbial communities from Germany - Plant 4 DNA1... | reverse complement strand
GGTGGTTTCAGCGGTGGTGGGTTCAGTGGCGGCGGCTTCAGCGGCGGTGGCGGCGGCGGTGGTGGCGGCGCCGGCTTCGGATAAAGACCGGCGACAGCGTTGCCTATTTAGCCAATTCTTGGTAGACGGGAGCACATATGACGCGCACAGTTGGCATCATCCTCATTGTCGCGGCGGTTGTCGTGGGGTTGGCTGGTGTCGTCTGGTTGTTATCAGAAGGCTCAATGACAGGCGGCGGGCGGGCGCTGGGCCTCGTGCTGCTCTTCGTGGTGCTGGTCGGGCCCCTGGCCGCTGCCGGCGTCATCGCTTTGACGCGAGGGCGCAAGGAGATCGCCGAGCAGGCTGCCGCAGCCAACCAGCGCAAGATCCTCGACATGGTGAAGACGCGCGGCCAGGTCAACATCTCCGACGTGATCATCGAGCTGCAGTCCGATATGCCGACCGTGCAGGATATGATCTACCGGCTGGTCGGCATGGGGGTATTCAGCGGGTACATCAACTGGGATGAGGGCACGCTGTACTCGGCGGAAGCTGCATCACTGCGCGAGCTTCAGAACTGCCGGAACTGCGGCGGGGAGCTGTCGCTCGCGGGCAAAGGCGTGATCAAGTGTCCGTACTGTGGAACGGAGTATTTTCTACCCTAGTGCTGGGCGTATCAGAAGGAGGACTGTTCGATGGCGGATTTTTACCAGAAGATCACGGAGCAGCGAGGCTCACTCGACAAAATCGCTCGCAAGATCCCCGGTTTCAAGGGCTATCTAGAGAAGGAAGATCGGCGTGCGGCTGACCGCCTCCTGCGCGAGCGGCTCGTGCGGGCGTTTGAGGAGCAGCAGACTCGCTTCACCCGGCTGCAGCGCGATCTCGTCGATGCTGGCGGCCTGCAGTACATGGAGCGCGTGCAAAGGATCGACGGTCTTTTGCAGACGTTCATCGACCGGGTGCGGACGGCGTCATCTGGCTATGCGGGGTTGACGGACCCGATCAAAGTACGGGAAACTGAGCTTGAGCGGCTCTACGCATTTGACAATGCGCTCCTGGCGTATCAGGATCAATTTGCAGCCGGGTTGGAGCGGCTTGAGCAGGTGATTGGAACCAGCGAGGTCGGTGGCGTCCTTCGCCAGCTTGAAGATGTTGTCACGGAGGCGAATAACACGTTTAAGCGCCGTGAGGAGGCGATGACGGGGCTGCTGGGCGGTTCAGAGCCGCCGCGTCATTCGGAATAACCGGATAGATAAGTCAGCTCGCAGAGTATCTACAGGAGAAACTGACGATGGCACGAATTTTTGATCTTGTCCAGCACCCCAACGTTGGTAGCGAGGAGCTAGCATGGCGTGAGCCGCAGAGCGGCAGCGGTGATTTCCGCCTGGGCTCTCAGGTGGTTGTCCGCGAGAACCAGGCAGCCGTGTTCGTCCGGGGCGGCAAGGCGCTTGATACGCTTGGCCCTGGAACCCACACGATTTCCACGGCGAATGTTCCCATCCTTGCCCGCGTTATCGGTGCAGCCTTCAACCAGCAGTCCCCCTTCACCGCTGAAGTCTACTTCATCAATCTGCAGGACTTCCCACAGGTGGGCTGGGGCACGACGCAGCCGCTGGCGCTTGAGACGCCGGGGCGTGGCCTGGGCTGGCTGCTGCTGCAGGGCCATGGTGTGATGGATATCTCCATCAGCGACCCGCAGCGCTTTGCCGTTCAGTACGCCATTGGCAAGCCCATTGTCCGTATCAGCGACATCAAGGAGCGCCTGCTGACGCTTGTCCTCGGCGATTTGCAGGACATCATCGCGACGCACGCGCCCGGTGACCTGATGGGCCTCAATCGGATGATCGGCGAGATTGAGGCGGTGGCGCTGTCGCAGCTTCGCGAAAAGTTCGATGCAGTAGGCATCCGGCTTAAGGCCTTCGAGATGAAGCCGTTCTCGGCGGCCAAGACGACGGCGGAGGACCTGCGCAACATGGGCCTGCTCGACCTCGCAACCTATCAGGGTCTGCAGGCGGCGGATGCGCTGCGTGACGCTGCTCGCAATGAGGGTGGCATTGCCGGGGCGGGTGTGGGCCTCGGCGCCGGGATGGGGCTCGGTCAGATGATGGCCGGTGCCTTCCAGCAGCAACAGCAGCAGACCCCTCAGGAGCAGTCCGCTCAGGAACCGGCCACTCCGCAGACGCCGGAGCAGATTCAGGCACTGCTTGATAACCTTGACCTGCGCCTGGCGAACGGCGAGATCAGCGAGGCGGCCTATGAGCGGCTGTATGCCAAATGGCAGAAGCGCCTTGAGGAGCTGAAGTAGCTTCGCTGTTTGATATGAGTCGTTAAACGCCCGCATCGCACTGATGCGGGCGTTTTTCTATCCGGGGTGAGTGGGGTTTCGCTACGGCAGTGAGAAGATTGCCAGCGTGGCGCTGTCGGGCTCGCTTGGTGCGGTTGCATCAAGCGGCACTCGCTCCAGCATCGTTGGGTCATAGAGGCCGGTGGTGATGGCATATTCCCCGGCGGGCGCATCTACCGGGATCGTTAGCTGTGCCACATCACGGAACATCTCACCCGGTGTCCATGTCGTCGAGGAAATGCGCTCGTATTGTGGCGCGTGGTCGTCCTGTGCCCAGAGCGGCAGGCCGTCCGGCCCGATAGGACCCAGCAGGTGAACAAACAGCCTCAGCGCCTCCTCTGTCTGAGCGGTTGGCTCCCAGATCGTCTCGACATAGATGGTCGTTCCGCGCTGCCAGCGCTCGACGGGCGGCGTGAAACTCACCCCGCGCAGTGTAGCGACATCGCCGAACTGGGCGTCCAGCGGGTGCTTAATATCGCCAGTGTCCACCTCCCACCTGGCGAACTGCATCAGGTGAGAACGGCCAATCCATTGCTCGCTGGTAAGCTGTGCGTGTTCTAGCAGCCAGCCAGCGACAATCTGTTCCGCGTCATACAGGTCTGTCGGCACTGGCAGGAACCAGATGTGATCGTATTCTGCGAGGATCTGCTCCAGCGCCGCATACGTTTCAGCCGGGGTGCTAGTCCGATCCTGCGGCAGGATCGTTGCCTCGGCGCGGCCTGCGTAGTAGTACTGGAACGCCGGGTCGGGGAAGTTCTGGATGACGATATCGTCCTCGTCCGCCTGGGCGTGGAGCGTGTCGACGATCTCCGGCCAGGGCGGGGCCTTGCTCGGCCCGAAGCGGTAGGCCCACAGCGATACGCCGCCGATGCCGAACAACGTCAGCGCGACGAGGCCGGCCAGCGATGTATAAGTGACTTGGGCCGCCGTTACTCGCTGGCGGGCATATTGCAGGAGGATCTCGATCAGGAAGGCGGCGAGCAGGATGTATGCCATCGCCGATGCCGCTACGTATCGTGGCCGGAAGAAGCCCTCTCCGGTGACAACCGTCAGCACGGCAAGCATCAGCGTCGGCACGAGCGCATACAGCGGCAGGAACACGGCTGCATGGTGCCAGCGGGAGCGTGCAAGCGTGATGATTGCGGCGATGGTCAGAATGATGCCAATGATGCTGGCTGCAGTGAACACTTGCATGCCGATCGCAAAAAGCTCCGGGTTCAGCCTGGCGGGTAGTGTCTCGCCGAAGAGGAGCGCCTCGAACACCCACGGGAGGTTCACATCGCCTGCTGTGGGCTCATATCCGCTGTTGCGCAGAGAGGGCTGTAAGTACCACGGCGCGACGAGTGCGGCAATGGCAAGCTGGCTGGTGATCCACGGTTTGAGCAGCCGCCGGTTGTGCGGCAGGCATGTTAGCACATAGAGATTTTGCGCGATGATCAGGAACGCTTCGAGATAGTATGTGTACAGGCCGAGCGCTGCCAGGCCGATATACACCAGCCAGCGCCCCCGGCGGGCTGGCTGTGTGACCGCTTGCAGAAAGGCCCATGCCGAGACGGCGCTCACGGCAATCCACAATGCATAGCCGCGTACATCCTGCGCATACCACACGTAGACCGGGCTGAGTGTGGCAAAGGCCAGCGCGAACAGTGCCACGCGATGGTTGCCCAGCTTCCGGCCAAGCGCATACGCAGCCGCCAGCGTAATCGTGCCAGCGAGTGCCGAGAGCATCCGGGCGGCGAAGACCGAGTCGCCGACAACCCGTATCCAGCCGATGATGGTAAGCATGGTTGCCGGTGGCTGCGGGTCGATGAGCGCAATTGTCGAAAAGACGGTGCTGAGCGGCAGGCGCGTCCAGTTGACGATGGTAAAGGCCTCATCGCCGGTTAGCGCCTGTGCATCGAGGCGAAACAGGCGCAGCGCGAAGCCTACGAGGATGAAGACGATAGCGAGACGCCAGCCTCGCGACCCGGTGTGAAGGTGGGATGCGGTCATTGCGAGACGTTCAGGATCTCGTTGAGCTTGTCAATCTGGGCTTCCGTCAGCGTGGAGCCGGCCTGCTGATAGTCCTTCATGTAGCTCTTCAGCGAAGGCTTGCGCTTATCGGCTCGCAGGATGGGCACGGACGGTTCACCTTCCACCTCGAACTCAGCATCAGAGTGTAGGAACACCAGTATGGGGTGAACGTCAATGGCGTCGGTGCCCAGATTATCGGTTAGCCAGTTGCGAACGCGCGCTGCTTCCTGCTGCGCTGTGTGGATGGGATGACCTAGCTGCTGGCGTGTGAGGATGTGCATGACGCGCTTCAGAAAACTATCATGTGTGCGGTAATCGCCGTCGTGGTTAAAGGTGACGCGTGTTTCGTGGCGGATAGGTGTCAGGGTGAATACACCCTTCGGCGTCACCAGCACGTGATCAGCTGGCAGATAGTAGTGATAGAGCGTCGCCGCTGCGCCGACTCCTTTCAGCCCGTTGCTAAGAACATTGTGTGGCTCTGGTAGCCGGCTGATCTGGCCGCCAGCCTGGAGGCCGATGAACGTTGAGATTAGCCCCAGTGCGACGATCAGGAACGGTGACCCGGCGACGCCCGGCACGATGAAAAAGACTACGGTGAGCGCAACAGTAAAAAGACCGACCAGCACCAGTGTCGTGGTGAGCATGACGCCCACCCCCTGCTGCAGCCGTTTACGCCTCATCTTTTGCTCGTTGATGTAGACCTTCATGGCTGGCTCTCTGACTGCTGCGGATGGCGCTGGCGTGCACGGCGACGAGCCAGCAGGCGGCGCATGCGGGCGTGCTGCTCCCGTGTGACTGGGTAGAAGAACGTCATGATGATCGCCCCAAACAGGAACACAGCGCCGCCCGGCCCCGTCAGCGCGCGGATGGCAGCAAGTGTCTCCGGGCTCTGCTGGAAGAACGTCGCGCCAATCGGTGGCGTCTGATAGTTGAACAGTGCAAGCACCTGTAGAGCAAGGAAGATCGAGACGGCGCTCGTTACTTTGCGGGTCAGGTTGAGGATGCCATAGTACATGCCATCGCGACGGCGCCCGGTGAGCAGTTCGTCCCACTCTAGCACATCAGGGAAGAGAGCATTGGGCAGCACGTGTGCTGTCGAGACGCTGATCCCGGCGAAGAACGCCAGGATGAACATGTAGGTGTACTGGCCCGGCATAACGGTGATCACAAGGATCTGCACGACGGCCCAGAACGACATACCTGCGATGTACGCCGTGCGCTTGTTCCAGTGGTGTGCGGCGTAGTTCCACAGCGGCACCGCGGCGATTGCCGTCGTGAGCAGGATGAAGAACACGAGCGACTCGGTGGTCAGGTTCCCTAGCAGGGGTACTGCAATCTGATGGGCCTGCTCTCCGCCGTCAATCCAGTATTTCAGGAAGTACGGCAGCATCAACGCCACGAGGTCGAATGTGACCCAGTTCAGCAGGTTGATGCCCGTCGCAATGCGGAATGGCACGTTGCGCCACGCCATTTTTAGCGACTGCTGGATGTTCAGGTCGGGTACTGAAGTTTGCTCGTGACGTTCGCGTGTCAGCAGGAAGATCAGCAGGAATGGCAGCGCGCCGAGCCCGCCGAAGATCAGCGCCATCACCATATAGCCGCGCTGCGGTGCGTCAAACGCGGCCACGATCTCCGGTGCACCTGCGGCGGCTGCCAGGGATGCAATCAGGTTGAACACCATCCGGTATGATGTGAGGGAGGTCCGTTCGTCGTAGTCCTCCGTCATCTCGGGCATCAGCGCGAGGAAGGGCACGACGACGAGTGTTTGCAGCGTATCCGCGAGCATGTATGCCAGCGTGACGTGTACCATCAGCGCTGCTGGGTGCTCCCAGGGCGGCGCCCACCACAGCAGTACGAAGGCTGCGCCGAACGGGATCGAGAAAAGCAGCAAGAAGGGGCGCCGCCTGCCCCAGCGGGTGGTAATACGGTCGCTCAACGAGCCGATAATCGGGTCGTTGATGGCATCCCACACGATGCCGAGCAGCGCGGCAAACGAGGCCAGCCCCGGTGCCAGCCCGACCACGTCCGTCAGGAAAATGGCGTAGAAGATCTGGCGGATCGTGTTGAAGCTCGCCATGCTCCAGTCGCCGGTGCCGTAGACGAGCTTCGTCAGCAGTGGCACTCGCTGTTCATCGCTTGCGCTGGAGTTGTCAGTTGGCTGTGCTGGTGGAACGGCATGTGGCTGAGCTTTAGCCATGTTTCTGCTCCGGCTGCGCCCCATTCAACTGCCCTGTCTCTTCCAAATACTGCATGTAGCGACGCGTGGTTGAGGGGTCGCTGTGCCGGGCGAGCGTCTGCGTCGTAGAGAGGTCGCCTGTTTGCTCTAGCATGGTCACGACAAAGTAATGGCGGAATGTTTGCGGCGAGATAACCTGTCCGCGTTCTTCTAATTCCGCTCGCATCTGCTCCGGCAGGGCCAGCCGTACCCACTCATCAACGATGTTGGACGCCGTCCAACGGGATATCGGAAGGATCTTACTGCTGGCACGCTTGTCGTGCCGCGCGAACAGCGCCAGTTCTCCATGATCTGGCTGGAGGCGCTGTTGGGCGTCCAGCTTTTGCCGGGCGGTGAGGTAGCTCTGGATAGCCTGGGCCGTTCGGGATGACAGCGATAGCGGGATGTTTTCAAAGTGCAGCAATTGTTGAGCAAGGTCGACGTGCTTGCGGCGCAGGTCGCAGATCTCGGAGACTTTCAGCCCGGTATCAGCGAGTGTCAGGATGAAGGCTTTATCCCGGAGGATACGCAGCCGGTCGCGCTCGTGGACATCGTCGTCCTGCGGGACGGGCACTGCTGCGGCGTAATCGACGATCGTGCTGATAGCCTGCACTGGCGGGTCCGGAATTCGATGCTGTTTCGGGCGGCGGTTATTGCGCAGGTAGGTAGCGAGCTGCGAGGCTTCGACGTTGGCCCACCCGTTTTGCTTGGCGGTGGTATAGAAGTCCAGCACGGCACGTGAGTAGAGGTGCTCGGTTTCGACGGCGCGCTCGGCCTGCAGATAGCGCAGGTAATCCTCCGCCCACCCTACCCTGAGTTCGGTAATGGGTGTTGTTCTCGCCTTGATGTTTAGCTGTTTGGCAAGCACTTCGATGAACAGCTTAAGCGCTTGCTGGTAGGCGGCGGTCAGGTGTGGCGATGCATTTCGCTCGATTTCTGTCAGATAGGTTTCGACGGCGTCCTGGAGTGTACTTGGAGATGCTGTGTGGTTTGGGGCTGGCACTGGGATCGTCCTTCTTAGGTCTGTGGTAAGTGTATCGGCGCCATTCTAGCACTAGGCAGGCGCGCAAACAAGACTCCACAATATGATAACACTTACCATACCCTAAAGATGCGCCAAAAACCGGCAACCGGCAAATATTTCGTATAGTCTAACACTCTTTCAAAAGAGAAAAATCCCAGGAAATGCAAAACAAAAGTTGATATCACTACACGAAATATGGCTGTGGAATGGAGGGCCGCGTTAACTTACCATCTTGAGGGCGAACATGCTCGAGCGGGAGGCAGCCTGCGGAGGGTGGGAGACTACTATCGTTACATTCCCCCTACCCCGAACAGGTATCTGGTTGAGAGTGCTCGCCCCGCATCGCTACACGAAGACGGAGCGGTGCGGCCCATCGCCTACGGCTATGTATTCTCGACGATATACGGCTGGTACTCGTTCACATGCTCGCGGTCGAGTGTGCCGGTAAGCTCCGTGTACTCGTCGGTATGCGCCTCCTTTTCGACAATTGCCAGCTCATAGAAGCGCGAGATAAGCGCTCCCTCGCTGTAGGGCAGCCGCACCACCACGCGCATCTGCATTTCTGCCAGCGCATTCTCGACTGCTTCAAGCAGGCTGTCGATCCCTGAGCCGTTAAGCGCCGAGATAAACAGCGCCTCTGGGAACTGCTCTCGCAGCATGTCGAGCTGCGCTGGCTCCTCCTCCCGCGTCAGGTCAACCTTGTTGAACACCATCAGAATCGGGATGTCGCGAATGTTCAGGTCGTCCCGCAGGGTGTCTTCCACGACCTTGATGTGCTGGGGCACGTTCGGGTGTGAAGCATCCGCCACATGCAACAGGAGGTCAGCTTCGTTGATCTCCTCCAGTGTCGCACGGAACGCAGCGACGAGCGACGTCGGTAGCTTCTGGATGAAGCCAACCGTGTCCGTGAACAGCACGTCACGACCATTGGAGAGGGAGACGCGCCGCGTTGTCGGGTCGAGCGTGGCAAAGAGCTGGTCTGCGACATACACATCCGACTGGCTCAGCCGGTTGAGGAGCGTAGACTTGCCCGCATTGGTATAGCCCACGAGCGCTATCACCGGGATGCCCGCGCGGCGACGCTGGGCACGATGCCGCTCACGGTGCGCGCGCACGCCCTCAAGCTCTTCCTTCAGCGCTGCAATGCGCCGCCGGATCTCCCGACGGTCGGTCTCTAGCTGAGTCTCGCCCGGGCCGCGTAGACCGACGCCCCCCGATCCGCCACGGATCGCGCCGCCGCCCGCCTGCCGGGCCAGGTGCGTCCATTGGCGCGTCAGGCGAGGTAGCCGGTACTCATATTGTGCAAGCGCCACCTGCAGCGCGCCCTCGCGTGTGTGTGCGTGCTGAGCAAAGATGTCGAGGATCAACGCCGTGCGGTCGAGCACCTTCACGTCCTCGCCGAAGATCTTCTCAAGCTCGCGCTGGTGGCGTGGCGATAGCTCGTCGTCAAAGATCACGGTATCGACGCCAAGTTCTTTGACCCAGTGCGCTACTTCTTCGACCTTGCCGCTGCGGATAAATGTCGCGGGGTCTGGCTGGCTGACGCGCTGATAGGTCTGCCCGACGACATGCACACCGGCAGTGTCGGCCAGCAACGCCAATTCCTCCAGCGAGTCCTCCACGTCGAGGACGCCTGGCTTCCCCTTAACGTCCAGCCCAACCAGGAACCCCCGGGAGCCGTCCTTTTGTGTCTGGATACTCACAGATAGGTTTCCCCTCCTGCAGCGTTCTCACTGTCGCCCGCTGCACAGCCAGCAGCGGTTGAATTCATGCTTAAGGCATGAAATTTCATGCCCAACCCATGCTATCTAGCAGGGTACACACCGCCCCGCTCGATGAACGTCTCCAGCACGCGGCCAACGCGCTCAAGGCTCTCGGCGCTCACTTTGTCGATGGTGTCTTCAGTCGTATGCCAGTACGGATAGTCAAAGTCGATAATGTCAACTGCCGGGATGCCCTTCTCCAGGAATGGCGTGTGATCGTCTATCATCGAGTAGCCCGGTTCAGCGATGAAGCTGTCCGCATAGCCCAACTCTGAAGCAATCTCCCACAGGAGCGCCTGCAGTACCGGGTCGGAGTTCCTTTCCAGCAGAAGCTGCTGGTCGGCATCGCCCACCATATCGACAAGCACAAAATACTCGGGCACAACTTCCATCTCTTCGACAAAGTGGCGCGACCCGGCGATGTACTCCCAGCCATCCAGGTTGCCGTTGTCCTCCGCGTCGAAAAAGACCAGCCACACCTGTCCCTCGACCGAGGTGAGGTCCACCACCCGTGCAAGCTCCAGCAGCACCGCGACGCCGCTCGCCCCATCGTTCGCACCGGGAACAGGCGCATCGGGCATATCAGGGTCCTGGTCCGCCTCGCGCCGCGTGTCGTAGTGCGCGCCGAACATGTACACCGGCCCTTCTGGCTGACCCGCCCGTGCGACCAGGTTCTGTGCCTCTACTCCCTGGTACGTGAACGGGCGCGCCTCGGTTTCCCAGCCAAGCTCAGCCAGTGTGGAGAGGATGTATTCCGCTGTCAGACGCGACGCCTCTGACCCGGCTGGGCGCGGACCAATGGCCATCTGCGCCTCGACGTGCTCCATTGCCACGTCACCGTCAAACGTCAACTCCGCCGCGCTCAGCGTTGGCGTAGAAGGCGGCTCGGTAGGGAGTGGCGTCTCACCGGGTGCGTCCGTCACCTCAGGCGGGCGAGTTGTGGCAGGCAGGGTAGCAGGCGGCGGCGTCGCCGGTGGCGTTGTGCAGCCCGCCAGTCCGACACACACGGCGGCAAACGCCCCCAGGATAAGCCGTCGCCAGTTATCCGGCAGCTTCAGTGTCAAATCGGGTGCCCCTTTATCTGCCAGCACTCAGGCAGGTTGTGCCTCGTGCTCCGACAGGAAGCGCTCCAGTGCATCGAGCGCCCGGGCGGCATAGGCCGCGTAGCGCTCCCGCTTGTTACGCACCGGCGGGTCGAGTGGCGGCAGCAGGCCGAAGTTCGCCTTCATCGGCTGGAAATGCTCCGGGTCGGCATGGACAACGTAATGCGCCAGTGCGCCGAGCATTGTCGTCTCGGGCAACTCCCAGAGTGGCTGCCCCTTGAGCAGGCGCGCGGCATTCACACCCGCGAGCAGCCCGGTCCCTGCGTTGCCAACGTAGCCTTCAACCCCGGTAATCTGCCCGGCGAAGAAGAGATCATCTCTCCCGCGGTACTGCATCGTCCGGCGCAGTAGGGTTGGCGAGTTCAGGAATGTGTTGCGGTGCATCTGCCCCAGCCGCACGAACTCCGCCTCCTCTAACCCGGGGATCATACGCAGCACCCGGCGCTGCTCGGGCCAGCGCAGGTTGGTCTGGAAGCCGACGAGGTTATACAGCGTTCCAGCCACATTATCCTGCCGAAGCTGGACGACCGCATACGGACGGCGCCCGGTGCGCGGGTCGATCAGCCCAACCGGACGCAGGGGGCCAAACGCAAGCGCATCAGGCCCGCGTGCCGCCAGAACTTCAATCGGCAGACACCCCTCGAAAAAGTTGGGGTCCTCGCGCTCGAACTGCCTCAGCTCGATCCGCTCCGCGCTGAGCAGCGCATCGACAAAGCGCCGGTACTCCTCCTCCGTCATCGGGCAGTTGATGTAATCGCCTTCATCCTCCTCACCCCGCCCGTAGCGCGACGCACGGAAGCAGATGTCCATATTAATCGTGTCGGCGCGGACGATCGGCGCGAGCGCGTCGTAGAAGTACAAGTAATCCTCCCCGATCAGCGCGGCAATCTCATCCGCCAGCCGGCTCGAGGTGAGCGGCCCGCTGGCGATGATCGTCGGTTCGTCGGGGATGCTCGTCGCCTCCTCGCGACACACCTCGATGTTCGGGTGTCCCTCGATGCGCTCCGTCACAAGCTCGCTGAACTTCTCCCGCCCGACGGCAAGCGCCCCGCCCGCCGGTATGCGCGCCTCATCCGCGCAGGCCATGATCAGCGAGTTCATACGGCGCAACTCGTTCTTAAGCAGCCCGGACGCGCGGTCGGGGAGGTCGGAGCCCAGCGAGTTGCTGCACACCAGTTCGGCGAGCTTGTCCGTCACATGTGCGGGCGTCTGCTGTTTGGGTCGCATCTCCCACAGGCGCACGTGAATGCCTCGCTCGGCAGCCTGCCACGCCGCTTCCGAGCCAGCCAACCCGCCTCCGATTACATTCAGCCGCTTGATCGTTTCCGCCATCGGTGCGTTTCCTCTGATTCTGATTCCTGTACTGTTTCTGCCTGCTTAACCCAACATCGCCCGGATTCTACCATAATCTACCAGCCCGCCCTACCCCGCTCTGTCTGCCGGTGTAAAGTGAGGATCTCAAGCACCCCTATCACTACACGAAACAAACTTCCCTTAGCCGACAAACAAAACGGGGCCGCCGAAGCGACCCCGTCTGCGGGTTCGTTCGGCCTGCGGCTAGCTAACCGCCTGGAACGCTCTCGAAGCTGAAGCTCCTCGGCTGGAGCACGTATTCCACTGTCTCGTTCGAGCCCAGCGCGATCACGGCCTGCCCTTGGTCGTAGCGGTCGGCGGTCGGCGCCAGGGAGAAGCGCATATACTTGGGCTTACCCTTGCTCGTTACGACCACCAGGTTCTCGTTCGCAGTGCCGAGGGCCGCCGCCGCAAGCCACTTCTGCTTCGACTTGAACTTCATCGCGATAACACCCTGGCCGTAGCGCCCCTGCGTGGGGTACTCCTCGACCTTGGTGCGTTTCGCACTGCCGTCCTGCGTGATAACCCACACATCCGCGCCCGGCCTGACGACCATCATGCCGACCACCCGGTCATTCCTGCCGCCGAGCTTCACACCCTTGACACCGGCTGCCGCCAGGCCCATCGGGCGCACCTCCTCTTCCTTGAAGCGAATGGCGTACCCCTCCGAGCGCACCAGCATGATCTCGTCGTTTCCGGTCGTCCACGACGCCCAGCCAAGCGCATCGCCATTCAGCCCCATCACCTGGAAGGGCCGTGCGCTCAGCCCAGGGAGGTCCGCTAGCGCGATGCGCTTCACCATGCCCCCCTCGGAGGCAAGGAACAGGTAGCCCGAGTCCGGGTCAGCATCGACAGGCATCGTCAGCGCAGCGACAACCTCCTGCGACCCATTCAGCGGCGCAATCTGCTTGACCTCCGCCCCTCGCTCAAAGTCCTCGTTCTGGGGGATGCCGTGTACAGGCACGGTCGCCGCCATACCGTCGGACGTAAACAGGTACAGCGTTTCGCTGACCGATGCCGACAACATGACGCGGGGCGCATCCTTCACCCCCGTCGTGACCTTTGGCTGCTGGTCGTTGAATGTCCGCGAAATGCGCCCGCTCTTTGTGAGCGTCACCCAGACCTGCTCATCAGGCAGCAGTTGGGATATCTTGACCGTGCTGCTGCTCGTGCCATCCACAATCGTCGTGCGGCGCGGGTCTGCATAGCGCTGCTTGATCTCGACAAGTTCCTCCTTGATAACCTCGCGCATCATCTTGTCGCTCTTGAGCAGCTTCTGCAGGAAGCGGATCAACTGCTGTTTCTCTTTGTACTCCTCCTCGATCTTCCGCCGTTCGAGGGCTGCCAGCCGGCGCAGCGGCATGTTAAGGATCGCCTCTGCCTGCACCTCGGTGAGCTTGAAGCCGCGCTGCAGGTTGGCGCGCGCCGTCTCAACGGTGCGCGAGCGCCGGATGGTGTCGATCACAGCGTCAAGCTGGTCGAGAGCGATCAGGTAGCCTTCGAGAATGTGCGCGCGTTCCTTCGCACGTGCCAGGTCATACTCACTGCGCCGCCGCACCACGACAAAGCGGTGCTCAAGGAAGACCTTCAGCGCCTGCTTGAGCGACAGGAGCCTGGGCTCGTCATCGACGAGCGCCAGCATAATAATGCTGAACGTCTGTCGCATCGGCGTGAGCCTGTAGAGTTGATCCAGCACGTCCTCGGGCTTGACGGTGCGCGTCAGGTCGATGACAATGCGCATCCCCTGCCGGTCGCTCTCATCACGCAGGTCGGTGATGCCCTCAATGCGCTCCTCACGCACAAGCTGGGCAATCCGCTCAATGAGATTCGTCTTGTTCGTCTGGTACGGCAGTTCCGTCACAATGAGACGGCTGCGGTTGCGGCTGAGGCGTTCGACGTGCACCTTCGCCTGTATCGTAATGCGGCTGCGCCCGGTCGCATACCCCTGTACGAGGCTGTCCGTTTCATCGTCGTCATGGTGGCGGAAGATCACGCCGCCGGTCGGGAAGTCCGGCCCCTTGATGAACTGCATCAACTCGGGCAGGCCGACATCATCCAGCCGCTCCCAGTTGTCCAGCATGTAAACCAGCGCATCGCACACCTCCCCCATGTTGTGAGGCGGGATGCTTGTGCTCATACCAACCGCGATACCGGACGAGCCGTTGACCAGCAGGTTGGGAACAGCGGCGGGCAGCACCGCCGGCTCAAGCAGGCTGCCGTCGAAGTTCTCAACAAAAGGGATCGTTTCCTTCTCGATGTCGCGCATCATGTCGACGGCGAGGGCCTGCATACGAGCTTCGGTGTAGCGCATCGCCGCGGCATTGTCGCCGTCAATCGAGCCGAAGTTGCCCTGCCCATCGACCAGCGTATAGCGCATCGAGAAGTCCTGCGCCATGCGCACCATCGCGTCATACACGGCGGCGTCGCCGTGCGGATGGTACTTGCCTAGCACCTCGCCGACAATACGCGCGCTCTTGCGGTACGGGCTGTCCGGGCGCAGGCCCATATCGTACATCGCGTACAGGATGCGCCGGTGGACAGGCTTCAGCCCATCACGAGCGTCGGGCAGCGCACGGCTGACGATGACGCTCATGGCATAGTCTAAGTACGCCGCTCGCATCTCTGAGTCGATGTCTACCTGGCGAACGGTGCCAACATCCATTCAATCACTCCCTCAGCGCTTGAAATATCCGTCGTTCAATTAGTGCCGGTTATGGATGATAAGGAGAAAGCGTGCGCCTGTCAATTGACCCGCCGCCAAACACCGGCACATTTGTTCTATACATCTACCGAATTTTAGATCAACTGTTGCACAACCGCAACAGGTATTTGCATTTACACTGCCTGCAAGCACCCTCCCCTCGCCTGTTTGACGCTTCCCTTCTGCCTGATAGAATCCCCCCTAGCTAACTTATCAAGTGAGCATGAAGCAATCATGAGACAATCGATTTCGACGCACGTCGTTGGTAGGCTTCTCCTCCTCGCCGCTCTGGTAACCGGACTCCTGTTCAGCGCGGGGAGCCTTCCGGCCCATGCCCAGCCCGCACGCCAGGCCTCATACTATACCGTGCAACCCGGCGACACCTGGGCAGGCATTGCCGCCTCGTTTGGCGTCCCCGTTCGCTTGATCTGGCAGGCCAACGGCGTGACTAACCCGGCAGCCCTCGCAGCAGGACAGGAGCTGTTCATCCCGGCTCACCGCTCCGGCTCCCAGCCTGTCATCGCCTATGATATCACGTCTGCCATCGTTACATGGCGCGCCGCGCTGGAGAGCGGCAACCTCATTTCGAGCCTGCTGCTCGTCAACGGCGTGAGCAGCCCGGCGTCGGTCGTCGGGCAGCGTATTACCATGCCGGCCCGGCAGGACCAGATCAGGGCCATTGCTGAGCAGAGCGCGGCGACGGTCACGCCTGCGCCCACATCTGCCCCAACCCAGCCGCCGACGCCCGCGCCACCCCCTACCGTCACCCAGTTCCCCACTGCTGCGCTGGACCGGGAACTGGTCGGCGTTCAGGGCTTTTTCATGTTCAACGATGGCGTTCTGCGCGCCCACTCGTTAGATATGGTTGCCTATGACCTCGGCGCCGGCTGGATCAAGCAGCAGGTCGTCTGGAAGGACTTCGAGTACGAAAAAGACCGGTACTCCAAGGAAATGTGGCACGTGCTCGACGAGGTGGTCAACCTGGCCAAAGATCGCGGTCTGAAGGTTCTGCTCAGCATCCACACCGCGCCAGACTGGGCACGGGCCACCCAGGAGGAAGAAGGGCCTCCCGTTGACTTCGCCGAGTACAGCGAGTTCGTCAAGGACGTCGTGCTGCGCTACAAGGGCAAGGTACACGCCGTCGAAATCTGGAACGAGCCGAACCTCCGCCGGGAATGGAACGGCGCACCCTTGAACGGTGCTGAGTATGTGCGCTTGCTGGCCGGGGCAAACGAGATCATCAAGCGCACATACCCTGAGGGGAATGTTATCGTGGTCAGCGCCGGGCTTGCGCCGACGGGCGTCACAAGTGACATCGCAGTTGACGACCGTTTGTACCTGCGCCAGATGTACGAGGCTGGCCTTGCCCAGCACGCCGACGCCATCGGCATTCACCCCTACTCCTGGGGCAACCCCCCGTGGACGCGCTGCTGTGGCGATTGGGGTGGCGCGCCCACCCACAACGACCACCCCAGCTTTTTCTTCCTCGACACCATCGAGGATTACCGTGAGATCCAGGCGGAGTTCGGTGATCTGGGCCGCCCGCTGTGGGCCACCGAGTTCGGCTGGGGCACGATGGACAAACTGGGGCGGGAGACGCCCGCCGATGCGCCCTTCTTCAACTACGTGAACGAGAATCTCCAGGCGCAATATATCCTCGAAGCGTACCGTATGGCGCAAGAGTGGGATTTCATGGGGCCGATGTTCCTGTGGAACTTCAACATCGCGGCCATCCCCGGCTTTGATAATAGCCACTCCGGCTACAGTATCCTCAGGGCCAACAACGACCCGCGCCCGGCGTATGAAGCCCTCCGCGCGGCGCTCAGAACAGACATGTAACCGCCCTGCCCGCGCAAAACAAACGCCCCGACCGGATTTTCCAGTCGGGGCGATCTGTTTCCTGTCGAGAGGCGGCGATTTAGTCGTCGCCCGGCTCGAACTCCTCGTCAAACTCTTCCTCGTCGAACTCGTCGTCGACGAACTCAACCACTTCCTCGCGTGCGGCAGGCTGCTGAGCCAGGAGACGCGAGGAGATGTACGAATTCGCCAGTTCGTCGGCGTGCCGCTCCAGCATCGCACCGCGATCTTCCTTGTACCGGTGGAAGCCCGTCCCCGCAGGGATCAGCTTGCCGATGATCACGTTCTCCTTCAGGCCGATGAGCGGGTCCTCCTTACCGGCGATCGCCGCGCCTGCCAGCACCTTGATCGTGTGCTGGAAGGACGACGCCGACAGGAAGCTGTCCGTGCTCAGGGCGGCCTTCGTGATGCCGAGCAGCACGTGCTGGGCGCTCGCCGGCGTACCACCAAGCTCGATGATCTTCTGGTTGATGCGCCGCAGCAGCAACTCATCGATCATCTCGCCCGGCAGCAGTTCGGTGTCACCACTGCGCGTTATCTGCACCTTCGACAGCATACGGCGGATGATCACCTCGAAGTGCTTGTCGGCGATGTTCACGCCCTGCTGGCGGTACACGTTCTGTACCTCGCTGAGCAGGTAGTGCGCGGTTGCTTCCACGCCCAGGATCTTGAGGATCCGGTGCGGGTTCTTCGAGCCTTCGGTGAGCGGGTCGCCCGCCTTGACACGGTCGCCATCGCGCAGGCGATGGGTCGTGCCATCAGGATCGCGAACCTCGACGACACGGGCTGCGCTCGGAAGCTCGTACTCGCGCTCCTCACGGCGCTCCCACGCGATCCTCAGGATGTTCCCGTCGATGGTTACACGCCCGTTGTACTCGGACGTAAAGACTTCCTCGCCGCGCTGGGCGAGCGGGTCGCCAATCGAGACCTCAGCGCCGTCCTCGACAAGCACCTCCCACTCGCTGACATCGTACTCCTCGTGGAAGACTTCGGAGTCCACCACGCTGATGTAGCGGATGCCCTCGCGCTCGTAGATGTGCACGACGCCGTCGATGTCGCTGATGATGGCTTCACCCTTCGGCTTCTTGCGCGCTTCGAAGATCTCTTCTACACGCGGCAGACCGGTGGTGATGTCGCCCCGCTCCTCTGCCGTACCGCCCGTGTGGAAGGTACGGAGCGTGAGCTGCGTGCCCGGCTCGCCAATCGACTGGGCAGCAACGATACCGACCGCCGAGCCGATAGCCACCAGGTCACCACGACCCAGGTCGCGGCCATAGCAAAGCTGGCACAGGCCGAAGGTGAGCTCGCACGTCATTGGCGAGCGCACATACACGTCCTGCACGCCCGACCGCTGGATCAACTCGGCTTCTTCCTCGTTGATCATCTGGTTGCGGTCCACGATGAGCTCACCCGTCTCCGGGTGGTACACCGGCCCCGCCGCCACACGACCAACGACACGCTCGTACATCGTCTGCCCGGCCACCGGTTCGGAGGCCCGGATCCAGACGCCGGCTTCGGTCCCGCAGTCATGGCTGTTGATGATCATGTCCTGCGCAACGTCCACCAGACGGCGGGTCAGGTAACCTGCGTCCGCGGTACGCAGCGCCGTGTCAGCCAGACCCTTGCGGGCGCCGTGCGTGCTGATGAAGTACTCAAGCGCCGTCAGCCCTTCACGGAAGTTGCTCAGGATGGGCAGGTCGATGATACGACCGGACGGATCGGCCATCAGACCACGCATACCCGCAAGCTGAGTAATGGGGCCCATCCCGCCCTTCGTGGAGCCAGAGTCGGCCATGATCGCCACGCTGGAGTATTCGTCCAGCGCCCGGCGCACAGCTTCCTCCACACGCTGCTTGGCGCTTGTCCACTGGTTGATGGTCGCCTGGTAGCGCTCATCCTCAGTCAGCAGACCACGGCGGTACTCGCGGTCGATCTGGCGGACGGCTGCCTCCGCCTCGCTGAGGATAACCGCGCGCTCCTCCGGCACGGTCAGGTCGCTGATGGCGATCGTCGCACCGGAGTATGTCGCATACTTGAAGCCCAGGTCCTTGATCGCGTCCACAACATCGACCGTGACCTCCGGGCCAAACCGAGTGTACGTCTGCCCGACAAGCTGGTTCACGCCCTTCTTGTCAAGGGTACGGTTCACCCAGCGAAGTTCGTTCGGCAGGATGCGGTTGAAGATGCAGCGGCCCACCGTCGTCACGATCGGCTCATCAGGCTGCTGCACGTCCCCATCGTAGATGTTCTTGATCAGGATCGGCGTGTGCAGCTTCACCTGCCCCAGCGAGAACGCCATCTCGACTTCGTCGATGTCGTAGAAGGCGCGCAGTTCCGCGGGGTCGACACTGTCCAGCCGCTGATCCGGAGCTTCCATCGTCAGATAGTACACGCCGAGCACCATATCCTTGCTCGGGCCAACGATGGGCGCGCCGTCTGCTGGCTTGAGCAGGTTCCGCGTGCTGAGCATCAGCTCGCGGGCCTCTTCCACGGCACGCTGCGAAAGCGGCACATGCACGGCCATCTGGTCGCCGTCGAAGTCCGCGTTAAATGCGGTACACACGAGCGGGTGGATCTGGATGGCCTTGCCCTCGACAAGCTGCGGCTCAAACGCCTGGATGCCCAGACGGTGCAGGGTCGGCGCACGGTTCAGCAGAACGGGCCGCTCCTGGATAACCTCCTCAAGCACCTCCCACACCTCGGGCTTCTCGCGCTCGATGATGCGCTTGGCGCTCTTTACGTTCGATGCGTAGTTGTACTTGACCAGCCGGCTGATGACGAAGGGCCGGTACAGTTCCAGTGCCATCGTCTTCGGCAGGCCGCACTGGTGCAGCTTCAGCTTCGGGCCGATGACGATCACCGAGCGGCCCGAGTAGTCGACACGCTTACCGAGCAGGTTGCGGCGGAAGCGCCCCTTCTTGCCCTTCAGCATGTCGCTCAGCGACTTCAGTTCGCGGCGGCCACGGCGGCTGAGCGCCCTGCCCCGCTGGCTGTTGTCGATGAGGCTGTCGACAGCCTCCTGCAGCATGCGCTTCTCGTTGCGAACAATCACGTCCGGCGCGCCAAGCTCCAGCAGGCGCTTGAGACGGTTGTTGCGGTTGATGACCCGGCGATACAGGTCGTTCAGGTCCGACGTCGCAAAGCGACCGCCGTCAAGCTGAACCATCGGGCGCAGGTCCGGCGGGATCACCGGCAGCACCGTCAGGATCATCCACTCGGGGCGGTTGCCGCTCTTGCGCAGTGCCTCGACCACGCGCAGGCGCTTCGTCGCCTTCTTGCGGCGCTGCTTCGAGCGCGTCGTGCGGATCTCGTGCCACAGCTCCTTGCTGAGCTTGTCGAGGTCCATCGACTGGAGGATGTCGTAGAACGCGCCCGCGCCCATCCCGGCCTTGAACACCTGACCATAGCGGGACTTCAACTCGCGGTAGCGCGCCTCGCCGAGGAACTGCATCTGCTGCAGCGACTCAAGCTCCTCGCGCTGTTCCTGGTAGCGCTGGCGGATCTCGCTGATGCGCTGCTCAATCGTGTCCTCGATCTCCGTGACACGCTCGGCAACATCGTCCACGATTTCGCCGCGCTGCGCCGTATCGCCGGACAGCGCTTCCTGACGACGCTCCTCGATGTCAGCCTGGAGTTCGTTCAGCGCCGCCCCGGCAACATCCTGCACACGGCTGATATGCTCAGGGCCGATGACCTCACCCGCCTCGACGATGACGTCGCCAGTCGGGTCGAAGACCAACGGCTCATCTGCAACTTCCCCTGCACGGGTTTCCAGCACTTGCTGGAAGTGCTGCGCCGCCTGCATCAGCTCGTCTGTGCGGGAAGAGAGTTCTTCGTCAAACTGCTGGTTCACGAGGTCGCGGCGGTCCGCGATCTCAGCGAGTGCGCCATCACGAGCGCTTTCGATCACGCCGATCTGGCTTTCAGCCTCGGCCCGCAGCGCCTCAATCTCGGCTTCCATCTCTTCCTGCAGCCGCTTGAGCGCCTTCTGGCGGGCATCCTCGTCGACGTGAGTGACAACATACTGCGCGAAATAAAGCACACGGTCGAGATTGCGACGGGAGACATTCGTCAGCAGGCCGAGGTAGCTTGGCACACGGCGCGTATACCAGACGTGCGCCACCGGTGCAGCCAGCTCAATGTGCCCCATGCGCTCGCGACGAACCGACGAGCGTGTAATCTCAACCCCGCACTTGTCGCACGTCAGGCCCTTGTAGCGGACGTTCTTATACTTCCCGCAGTAGCACTGCCAGTCGCGGGTCGGGCCAAAGATGGCCTCACAGAACAGTCCGTCTTTTTCAGGGCGGAGGCGGCGATAGTTAATGGTTTCCGGCTTGGTAACCTCACCATAAGACCACGAACGGATTTCCTCCGGCGAGGCGAGGCTGACGCGCAGCGCCCGGAAATCCTTCGCGTCCAACCCGGTTTCCTGCATTCGACTATAAACCACGAAATGCTACCTCCTGGTCAGCAGACCACCCCGCGCGCAACGGGGAAAGCATAAATTGCGCACGGAGGTAGACCTCCGGCGCATTTGCCTGGGTTAAACCTTAATTTCTCTTGGAACCGACACTTATCGAACCGCGATGACTCGATACTTGTTGCTGATCGCAAACGATAATTATAGCACGCAAGCGGCTGCCTGCCAAGCTATTCGCTTGCGATCCAGTATTTCGGTCAGGCCCACCGGTCTCCTCATCCCCTTTGGCCGATCATCGCAGTGAAAATCGAGTTTACCTCGATCTGGGGTCTAATGCCACGAATTACGGCATTTTATACCCGGTTTCACGGGCAAGCGATCGCACTGCCCTACGCCATCTCCCAGCGCAGGTAGGCCTCCATGAACTCGTCAAGCTGCCCGCCGAGCACAGCATTCGTGTTCGCCGTCTCGTAGTCCGTGCGGTGGTCCTTCACCATCTGGTAGGGGTGCAGCACGTAAGAGCGGATCTGGTTGCCGAAATTGGCGTCCACATGCGCGCCCTTCAGTTCCGCCCGCTCCGCCTCCTGACGCTGGCGCTCCAGTTCAAGCAGGCGGGCGCGGAGCACTCGCATCGCCGCTTCGCGGTTCTGCGTCAGCGAGCGCTCGTTCTGGCAGCTTACCACAATGCCCGTCGGCACATGCGTGATGCGCACTGCCGTCTCGTTCTTCTGGACATGCTGCCCCCCTGCCCCGCCAGCCTTGAACGTCTCGATCTCCAGGTCGTTCGGGTTGATCTCTACGTCGATGTCGCCATGCACGTCCGGCCACACCTCGACCAGCGCAAAGGACGTGTGTCGCCGGTGCGCGGAGTCGAACGGGGAGAGCCGCACCAGGCGATGCACGCCGCGCTCGGAGCGCAGGTAGCCATACGCCCATTCGCCGCTGATGCCGAGCGTCACGCTCTTCAGCCCGCCCTCGTCGCCGGGGCTGCGATCCAACACCTCGACCTTATAACCGCGTGCTTCGGCCCAGCGCAGGTACATCCGCTCAAGCATCTCCGCCCAGTCCATGGCATCGACGCCACCCGTCCCTGCATGGATTGCCAGCAACGCGTTTTCCCGGTCATACTCGCCCGAGAGCAGCGTCATAAACTCCAGCCGATCCACGAGCGCCGTAAGCTGCTCGACCTCGGCGGCAAGCTCCGAGGCAAGCGACTTGTCTTCGAGCGAGGCCAGTTCCAGCGCGTCGGCAATACGCTGGGATACTTCGTCCCACTGCTCCACCTCGGCACGCAGGCTCGCGGCGCGCTGCATCAAGTCCTGCGCGGTGCGCGTGTCATCCCAGAAGCCGGGGGCAGCGGCCTGCTCGTCAATTTTCGCCAGTTCGACATGCTTCTCCGCGATGTCAAAGACGCTCCATGAGGTTCTGGACGCGTTCCTGCAGTTCGTTAAGCTGGCTGATGATGTCTTCCATCGCGATACGTCACCTTCTCGCTCATGTCGCCCGACGTGCGGACGAGGTATTCCGGTTAGTTCTTTTCAAAAAGCCCGTCGACAAACGCTTTCGGGTCGAAGGGGATCAGGTCCTCCACGCCCTCGCCGATACCAACGAACCGGACCGGCAGCCCAAGCTCGTTGCCAATCGCGAAGATCATACCACCGCGCGCGGTGCTGTCCAGCTTGGTCACGACGACGCCCGTCACGTTGACCGCCTCTTTGAAGTATTTCGCCTGCTGCAATGCATTCTGCCCGGTCGTACCGTCAACAACAAGCAGCACTTCATGCGGCGCTTCGTGAACGTTCTTTGCCGCCACGTTGTACACCTTCTTGAGTTCTTCCATCAGGTTGTACTTCGTGTGGAGGCGACCCGCTGTATCGACGATCAGCAGGTTGCGCCCGCGCGCGCGTATCGCGCGGATGGCGTCGTAGGTCACAGCGCCGGCATCACCGCCCATCTGCCCGGCAATCACCGGTACATCCACGCGCTGACCCCACCGCTGGAGTTGCTCCACTGCCGCCGCCCGGAAAGTGTCCGCAGCCGCCAGCATGACTTTCCATCCCTCGTTCTTCCACCGATGGGCCAGCTTGCCGATGGTAGTCGTCTTGCCGGATCCGTTCACCCCAACGACCAGCACGACGGTCACCAGGCGCGGCGTCTCGAGCGCCAGCGGGCCGGGCTCTGGCAGCAGCGACAGCAGCGTTTCCTTAAGCGCCCCCTCAAGCTGCGCACGGGTCGTCATCCCCTCCTGCTCCACGCGCTTGCGAAGCGTCTCTGTCACCTTCGTCGCCGTCTCGATGCCCAGGTCCGCCTGGATCAGCAGCGCCTCGATGTCATCCCACGTATCCTCGTCAAGCTCGGTCGCACCCAGCATATTGGCGATGCGCCCGAAAAACGTCTGCCGTGTCCGTCGTAATGATTCAAACATCGACATCGATATCAGTCCGCTCTCTTTGCCAGCAGATTAATCCTATCAGGTCAGCACCGGGATTATAGCACAGCCCTCCCCCAACCCCACAGGCCGCCCGCCACGCAAAAAGGAGCCGCGAATAAACTTCGCGGCGTCGTTGTGTAAACCCATCACAGCCGCGAATGAACTTCGCGGCTGGGTTTAAAACCCACCCCTCGCCACGAAGTTCACTCACGGCATCTATTTACGCAGGCGCAGGCCAATTGTCCTGACCGCACGCAGTGGCTATAATCTGCTCAATCTAGCTAGCCTGCCGCGGCCCGCATCTAACAGCCGCCAAACGCGTTATTTGTTAGGAGAACTGCATTGAGCGAACTCACGCACCTGGACAAGTCCGGGCGCGCCGCAATGGTTGATGTTGGGAGCAAGGGAGAGACCGAGCGTATCGCCGTGGTGCGCGGGCATGTCAGCATGAAGCCGGAGACGCTCGCGTTGATCCGCAAGGGCTCGATCAAGAAAGGCGACGTGCTCGCCGTGGCCCGCATTGCCGGGATCATGGCCGCCAAGCGCACCGCTGAACTCATCCCGCTCTGCCACCCGCTCCAGCTCACACACGTGGACGTTGACCTCTCGCTTGACGAGGAGAACTCGCGCGTGCTGATCGAGTCCACGGTGAAAACGGTCGGCAGGACGGGCGTTGAGATGGAAGCTCTAACCGCCGCGAGTGTTGCCGCGCTCACGATCTACGACATGGCCAAGGCCGTCGACCGCGAGATGCGCATCGAAGCCATCCGCCTCGTCGAAAAGCGCGGCGGCAAGTCCGGCGATATTATTTTGGAGTAGCTGATTGATGCAGGTCACTATCCGGTTTTTTGCCACACTTCGGGACCGCGCAGGGGTGCCGGAAACCACGCTGGAACTTGACGGCCAGCACACGGTCGGCGCACTGCTCGACCGGCTCGCCGAGGAGTTCCCGGCGCTTGAGCCGTCGCTCAACACGGCCCTCGTTGCCGTGAACGAGGAGTACGCGTTCCGCGACGAGCCAATCAAGGAGGGCGACGAGATCGCGCTCTTCCCGCCGGTGAGCGGCGGCAGTGAGGCCGAATGGCCGGAGTACTTCGCCATCACCCCTGACCCGCTCGACCTCGACGCGATTGTCGCGCACATCACCCGCCCGGAAACCGGCGCGGTGTGTATGTTCACCGGCGCGGTGCGCGGCGTGACGAACAAGGAGGGCGAGCCTCTGCAGACGGACTCGCTCTTCTATGAGGCCTACGAGGAAATGGCTGAGAAGAAGCTGCGTCAGGTCGCGCAGGAGATCCGCGAGCAGTACCCGAAGGTGCAGGGCATTGCCATCGTGCAGCGCATCGGGCACCTGAACGTCGGCGAAACCACCGTGCTCGTCGCCTGCGCTTCAGGCCATCGCCACGACGGCGCGTTCGAGGCAGCCCGCTACGGCATTGACCGTCTCAAAGAGATCGTGCCGGTGTGGAAGAAGGAGATTCGTTCAAGCGGGAGCCAGTGGGTGGAGGGCAGCTACCACCCCACACCGGAGGACGTTAAGCAGTCATCCAGCTAGCTTGCGAGAATCGCAGCATACCTGATTTGTCACTACCACGTGGAAAGGACATCGCCAGATGCATCGAGTCGTCGTAACCGGTGTCGGCGCCATCACTCCTCTGGGCCATACCGCCGAAGAGACATGGCGGAACGTCGCTGAGGGGAAGTCCGGCGTGGACCAGATTACCCTGTTTGATGCGACTGACTTCCCCATCCAGGTCGCGGCAGAGGTCAAGAACTTTGATCCGAATGACTACCTCGACCGCCGGGAGGTCAGGCGCCAGGATCGGTTCGAGTGGCTGGCGAATATCGCAGCGTCAGAGGCCATCACAAACAGCGGGCTGGAGATCAAAGAGGAGAACGGGCACCGCACCGGCGTGGTGATCTCCAGCGGTGTGGGCGGTATTGGCACATTCTACGAGCAGGCGCTCGTGCTGAACGAGGAAGGCCCGCGCCGCATCAACCCCTTTGCCATCCCCCGTGTCATGACAAACGGCGCTGCCGGGCTTATCAGCATCGCCTACGGCATACGTGGGCCGTCCTTCTGCGTGACCTCGGCCTGCGCCTCCGCAGCGGACGGGTTGGGGCTGGCCGCCCAGTTGATCCGCGCCGGCGTCGTGGACGTGATGATCGCCGGCGGCTCTGAGGCTGGCGTCAACCCCTTCGGCATCGGGTCGTTCTACCGCATCGGCGCGTACTCCTCCCGCAACGACCATACGCCCTCTCCCTTCAGCGCCGACCGCGACGGGCTGGTGATGGGCGAAGGCGCAGCGGTACTCGTCCTTGAGAGCCTGGAGCACGCGCAGGCGCGCGGGGCGAACATCCTCGGCGAGCTGGCCGGGTATGGCGCGTCGTCCGACGCGTACCACATCACCGCGCCGACAGAGGACGGCTCCGGCAGCGCCTCGGCGATCCGTCTCGCGCTTGAGGATGCGAAGGTCAACCCGCAGGACATCGACTATATCAATGCGCATGGCACGGCCACGCCGCTTAACGACGCGGCAGAAACCGCCGCGATCAAGCGGGCTCTCGGTGAGGTGGCCTACGACATTCCGATCAGTTCGACCAAGAGCATGACGGGCCATATGATGGGCGCAACCGGCGCGCTGGAGGCCATCTTCTGCGTGCTGGCGATCCGTGATGGCATCGTACCGCCCACGATCAACTACACGGAGCGCGACCCGGAGTGCGACCTCGACTACATCCCGAACGAGGCGCGGGAGAAGCCGGTGCGCGTCGCGCTCAGCAACTCGTTCGGTTTCGGCGGGCACAACGCCGTGCTGGTATTTAAGGCATTTGAGGACTGATTACCAACAGTAACGAGTCGGAGAAAGACATGTCAGGCATGGAGCCAGCCGCGATTGAAGAGCAGCTCGGGCTGGAGTTTAGCGACAAGTCGCTGCTGATCCGTGCGCTGACGCATCCCTCATACCTGAACGAGCACCCGGAAGAGGGGCTTGAGGACAATCAGCGTCTGGAGTTTCTCGGCGACGCGGTGCTCGGTTTCATTAGCGGCGAGCTTCTCTATCACCGCTTCCCGGAGGCGCCAGAGGGTCGCCTGACCCGGCTGCGCGCCGCCCTCGTGCGGGATGAGACGCTAGCCCGCTTTGCCAAGAGTGTGCACATCGATGAGGTCGTGCGGCTGGGGCGCGGCGAGGAGGACAGCGGCGGGCGTTCGCGCGCCAGCAACCTCGCCGCCGCGTTTGAAGCGATATCCGGCGCGCTTTACCTCGACCAGGGAATGCAGGCGGTGCGGCAGTACGTCGAGCCGCTCTTCAACGAGGCGCTTGACGACGTGCTCCGCTTTGAGCTGGACAAAGACGCAAAGAGCCGCCTGCAGGAGTGGACGCAGGCCACGCACGGCATCACCCCCACCTACGAGGTCGTGGAGAGCCGGGGGCCAGACCACGCCAAAGAGTTTATCATCGCCGTTTACATCGGCGGGAAGGAGTACGCACGCGGCACCGGCCCGAGCAAGCAGGCCGCCGCGCAGCTTGCCGCCCGCCGCGCACTTGAACGTCTCACCGCCGACGACGAGTTGTAGCCCGTGATCCACCAGCGACGGCTTCTCATCACCGGGGCCAGCGGCGACCTGGGTCGTCCGCTCTCTGCGCTTGCCGAGTCCGCCTGGCAAACGACCAGCACGTACCACACCCGGTCCGATGTCGGCGGCGGCACACCCGTGCGCATCAACCTGCGTGACCGGGCTGCGACGCTCGCGCTGGTGCAGGAGACCCGGCCCGACGTGATTATCCACGCCGCCGCCTCCGACCGCAGCCCGGACATGGCCGCCACCAACCGCGAGGCGGCACAGAACATCACAGCCGCCGCGCAGGCCGTTGGCGCCCGTTTGATCGCCCTCTCCACCGACATGGTGTTTGATGGAACCTGCCCGCCATACGCCGAGGATGATCCCCCTGCCCCGCTCTCGGAGTACGGGCGCGTCAAGGCGGAAAACGAGTCGTTCTTTCTGCGCGCGTATGACAACTGCCTCGTTGTACGCACCAGCCTGATCTATGACTTCACGCCCGATAACCGGCAGGCGGGCTGGCTGCTCGACACCGTGCGCGCAGGCCGCCGTGTGACGCTGTTTGTGGATGAAGTGCGAAACCCGGTCTGGTCGTGGAATCTGGCCGAGGCGCTGCTGGAGCTTGCAGCGGGGGACGCAACAGGCATCCTGCACGTCGCCGGGCCAGAGCCCGTGACCCGGTGGGAACTCGGCACCGTGCTGCTTGAGGAGTTAGGTCTTGACCCGGCGCAGGCTGCCGAGCCGGTCCGCGCCGCTGAGGTCGCGCCGCACCGCCCGCGTGACCTGACACTCTGCCTTGACCGCGCCACCAGCCTTCTGCGGACGTCGCTTCTGCCCCTCAGCGCCGCCCGCGACCGCGCTCGCCGCGCCTAGCCGCCCGGCGATCCCACCGGCTCCGCCTGTACCCGCTCCACCTCGACGACAACCAGCCGGTGATCAGACGCCGCGCTCTGCACCTGCCGTGCATCGAGCGGTGTGAGGTCGCGCACGAGGATGAAGTCATGGCGGGCGGTCGGGGCCGCCGCCGGGACGGTATACCCGCCCTCGATACCGAGCACGTCATCAGGGTCTACCATGCCGAGCAGAGAAACCTGCCGCATCTCCTGCTCGCTCAGCGCCGCGCCGAAGTCCCCCGCCAGCACCGCCGGCTCGCCCTGCTCCAGCAGCCCGAGTAGCACGGCGACTTGCTCCAGGCGCGTCTCTTCACTGGCGGGCACAAGGCGTGTGTTGACGAGCACGACCGTCTCCCCGCCGAGCGCCAGCCGGGCGCGCTGCGCGCCAAGCTGCTCGCCATCCCCCGGCAGCAGCAGGCCGCCCGCCTCCGCCAGCGGCCAGCGCGAGAGGATCGCCAGCCCGCGAAGCTGCTCGACAGTGGGGTAATACACGGCATACATACCCAGCCGTTTCGCAAGGACCGTCACCTGATCCGCGCCATAGGCAGCGGGATGCCCGGCATCCACTTCCTGCAGCAGCACCACATCCGGCGAGGCGGCTTCAATGGTCCGCGCGATGGCCTCAAGCTGGTACACGCCCTGCGCGTCGTACCCGCCGTTGATGTTGTACGTCGCCACGCGGAGCGTCGGGCCGGGCGCGGGCAGCGCCTGAGCGCCCCCTGCCCCGCTGATCACCAGCGCCAGCACAAAAACCGGCGCGATGAAGGTTGCCGCCACGCCGCGCGGCAGCGCCGGGGGCGCAAGCCAGGGGTCAGCCACACGTGGCAGCAGGCGCGGCAGCGCCAGCAGGCCCGCAGCCAGCAGCAGCACGAGCAGGCCCTGGTTGCGCAGCCAGCCCAGCCCATGCATGTACTCGAACGCCAGCCCGTACAGCGTCACCAGCGCGGCAAACACGAGCATCCCCAGGCTGAAGGCGGCTCTCGACCCGCGCGGGCTACGCGGCTCGCCGGGCAGCGGCAGCCACCACAGCAGCAGCACCGTCATGAACTGCGCCGCAACGAGCGCCGAGACCGCGCCCGGCCCATCCAGCCGGTTACCGACGACCAGCAGTATCAGCAGGATCATGAGCCACACCCAGCCGCGCAGCCGCTCCGCGAAGGGGTTGAGCGTCTCGCTCATCGCCCGGCGCACGCCGCCGGAGAGCGGCAGCACGGTCGCCAGCACGAACCATGGGCTGATTGCGGAGTGCGGCACGCCGGTCCAGCGCCCGACTGCGCCGGGCAGCGCCAGCGCAAGCATCTGGAGCGCCAGGAAGCCGCCGACTGCAGCGCCCCCGGCAAGCGTCAGGTGGGCGGGCCAGTACGGCTCATGCCGGGCGGCGCGGCGTGCCAGCCGGCTCACCACAATCAGCAGCGCGGAGAGCACCGCTTGCACGGCGAGACCCGGCACTGCGAGCCGGACGCCCAGAGCAGGCACAAACAGCCACGGGCGCAGGCTCAGGTCGTAGGTATTGCCGATGCGCATGAACTGGTCCAGCACCAGCGCGGCGATCCACATCCCCACCCAGCGCTGCCAGTTCGCGCCGAGTAGCGCCGCGATGTACACGCCCCCGAGCGCGAGCACAGCAAGCGCGCCGACAAGCTGCACCTCTGGCTGTGATACGGCCATTATCAGCCGGGCCGCCCCCGTGCCCATCGCCGCGAACATCAGCAGGCCGGGCAGCGTGCTGCGCGCACGCGGGGCAAGAGCCGGGGCCACCGCCGCCAGCAGTAGACCCACAACGGCAATCGCCAGCAGACCGTTGAACGGCCCACCCTCCAGCACGACGGCGGTCAGTTTCAGCAGCACGGCAAAGACGACTCTCGCCGCTTGCAGGAAGAACAGCGTGACGAGGCTGCCCTCAATCACGCGGTAGGTGCGCGCAAACCCCACGACGTTTCTCCGGCTGGTATCTCAAATGCAACTGCGGCTATAATGACGGCAACTAAGCACTGGAGGACCAATGATACCCGCAGACTTCCTTCTAACCAATGGCCTCGTCGTCACGATGGACGAATCATACACCGTGATCCCAAACGGCGCAGTTGCCATCCGTGGCGACTCCATCGTCGCTGTCGGCCCTGCCGATGAAATTAGCCGGGAGGTCGAAGCCCGCGAGATCATCGACTGCACCGGCCTGACCATCACCCCCGGCCTGGTCAACGCCCACACGCATGTCCCGATGACGCTGTTACGCGGGCTTGCCGACGATCTCCGGCTGGATGTGTGGCTCACCGGCTACATGATGCCGGTCGAGCGCGAGTTCGTAAATCCGGACTTCGTGCAGTTGGGCACGCTGCTTGCCTGCGCGGAGATGATCCGCTCCGGCGTGACGACCTTCGCGGACATGTACTACTTCGAGCGAGATGTCGCGGAGGCCACCGCCCGTGCAGGGATGCGCGGCGTGCTGGGCCAGACCATTCTGAAGTTCCCCTCGCCGGATGCCGAGAGCTACGAGGAGAGCCTCGCGGAGTGCCGGGCGTTCATTGAGGCGTGGAAGGGGCATCCGCTGGTCGTACCTGCCGTCGCGCCACACGCCCCATATACCTCCACGCCGGAGATCCTCCAGGCGTGCGCCGCACTCGCCGTTGAATACGACGTGCCGCTGCACATTCACATCGCCGAGACGAAGCAGGAGGTCGAGGACTCGCGCGCCGAGCACAACATGCCGGTTGTGCCGTGGATCAAGAAGCACAACATCCTCGACGCAAAGGTCATTGCCGCCCACTGCGTCCATATCGATTCCGGCGAGATCCGCACGCTGTACCGCCACAACGCAGGCATCGCGCACAACCCCAGCAGCAACCTCAAGCTCGCAAGCGGCATTGCGCCGGTCGGGGAGATGCTTGAGGTAGGCGTGGCGGTCGGCATCGGCACCGACGGGCCAGCCAGCAACAACGACCTCGACATGTTTGAGGAGATGCGCCTTGCCGCGCTGCTGGCGAAAGTCGCGACGGACAACCCAACCACGCTGCCCGCGCGGCAGGCATTTGACATGGCGACCCGCATGGGTGCACGGGCACTACACCTAGGCCATCTGACCGGGTCGCTGGAAGTCGGCAAGCGGGCCGATATCGCCGTGCTCGACCTGCGCCATGTCCACAGCTTGCCCGCCTTCGAGCGCAGCCCGGATGCCATTTATTCGCGCATCGTCTACTCCGCGAAGAGCACCGACGTGCAGCACGTCATGTGCAACGGGCAGTGGCTCATGCGCGACCGCGAGCTGCTGACGATCCAGCCTGACGAACTGCTGGAGCGGGCTGCCGTCATTGCCGCGCAGATCGATGCCTTCCTGATCGAGCGTGAGGACGATATCGTCTCCAAGCTGCTGGCGCTCGGCGAGCTTGAGCAGCAGGAGAGCTTCGAGGTGCAGGTCAAGGTCAAGATCGACGACCCGGCCCGCGCGCTCGAATTGCTGGAGCACCCGGACATCGAAGTCGTGAAGCACTCACACTACCGGCAGTACGACACATACTTTGAGTTCGGGTCCCCCGAGGAGTACCGGCTGCGCTATCGTGAGGATGACTTCATTGATGAGGCAGGGCGGGTCACGAACGCCCGCACGCGCCTGACGCTGACCGGCGGTGGCAAGGAGCGCGAGTTCGAGAACGCGATCCTGCTCTCACGCTCCCGCTTCATCTCAGAGGCGACGCGCCCTCTGCGCTTCTACCGGGAGTACCTGCAGGCGGAGCGCGAGCGTATGGTCACGAAGGAGCGCCGCCGCTGGCACGTCGATTACAAGGGGATGCGGCTGTACATCAACGTTGACGACCTCTTCAAGCCCGAGGAAGATCGCTACTTCCTCGAGTTGAAGAGCCGCACCTGGTCCCCCACCGACGCGGAAAACAAGGCGGCGGCCATCAGCGAGCTGCTTGAATATCTGGGAATCGACAAGGCGGACCTGGTCCGCGAGGAGTACTTCGCCCTCGCCGAGTAAGCGCAAGGCGGATTAGTCAGGGGGCTGCTGCAGCCGGAACCCATGCCCGCGCACGGTGACGATGTACTGATAATCGGGGTTGAGCTCAGCGAGCCGGTCACGCAGACGCCTCACCAGCGCGTCGATGGCCTGCTCGCTGACGCCTTCCTCTGCCGCTTCCGGCCAGACGGCGTTGACCACGTCGTCGCGCGTGCAGACGCCGCCCCGCGCCTCGTACAACAGCTCTAGCAGGCGGTACTGGTACAGGGAGAGTTGCGGCTCAAGCCGCTTCCCATCGATCATCACCTGCCGGGTGTGCGGGTCGAGCGTCAGCCCGGAGCGCCGGGGCTCGACGTCGTCCAGCGTCAGCGGGACGGTTGCCTCTGCGCCGATGAACTTAAGCTTTACGGCCAGCGCGACCTGGATTTCATCGCCCTCGTGCAGGACGCGCTTCCCCACGACCCGCTCACCGTTGAGGTGAGTGCCGTTCTTGCTGTTGAGATCCTCGATGTAGTACGTTGAGCCTTCACGCCAGATGCGCAGGTGCTCTCGCGAGACCTGTCTCTCCGGGAGCACGATGTCGCAGTGACCTGCACGGCCAACCAGCAGCTCGTCGTCCTGAATCACCCACTGCTCGCCGCGCAGCGGGCCTTCGATAATCATGACAACGGCCTTGTCTTTCAGTTCGTCAATCTGAACGTTGGTCACGAGTACTCCCCTTGACAAACCCCTGGCGAAGGGTTAATGTTCTTTCGAGCTTCGTCAACGCGAACGCCATACACGCCAACTCAGACCTGCTCGCATCTGCCATCCCCAGCGTCCGCAACCTGGCCCGGCAGACTACAAGCATCCGCTTTGGCGGACAACAGGTCACACTGGAGGAAGAGAAGTTGCTGCCCCCTCTCAAGCCGGACAGCATACTCCGTGATCGCTACCGCATTATCGCCACAGTCGGTCAGGGAGGGATGGGGTCAATTTATCGTGCCGAAGACCTGCGCCTGCAAGGTCGCTTCTGCGCGATCAAAGAGGTACAGATCGACCCCTCCAGCTCCCCGGAACAGCAGCAGCAAGCACGCGAGCAGTTTCATCGTGAGGCGAGCATTCTCGCTCGTCTCGACCATCCTAACTTACCTAAAGTATCCGATTTCTTCAACGAGGGCAACCGGGATTACCTCGTCATGGACTTTGTGCCCGGCACTGATCTGCGCCAGGCGATCGAAGAGGCCAAGAGCCGGGGCAAGTTCCTCCCTGAGCGGCAGGTGCTGAACTGGGCCGCACAGCTCTGCGACGCGCTTATTTACCTGCATGGGCAGGAGCCACCGGTGCTTCACCGCGACATCAAGCCGGCGAACATCAAACTCACCCCGGAAGGCGTGATCAAGCTGGTGGACTTCGGGTTGGTCAAGCTGATGGTGCCGGACGACGCGCGCACCATCACTGTACTGCAGGGGCGTGGCACGGCGCTCTACACACCGCTTGAACAGTATGGCGGCGACACCGGGCACACCGACCCGCGCTCCGACATCTACTCGCTGGGGGCAACGCTCTACCACCTGCTGACCAACGAACCCCCTGCCGAGGCCAAGACGCGGTTTCTGCACCCGGAGAAGCTCATTGCTCCGCGCACGCTGAACCCGTCGCTGAGCCTGCGCACCGAGCAGGCCATCCTGTGGGCGATGTCCATGCACCCGGATGATCGACCGGCAAGCGTGAGGGACTTCCGCGATGTGCTGCTCTCGACGAGCCCGCTGGGGCTGTGGCCTACGCGCGAGGATCAGACCACGCTGGAGAAGATCGCGCCGATTAACCGCATCCTCGCGGCAGCGGCGCTCGGCATGCTGATTATCTCCGTGCTGGCGACGATCTTCTCACCCACGCTGCCGGTTCCGTAACGCCATCACGATCCAGCGGTTCCACGCGTAGACCCCGACGTTAGCGAGGATCAGCCCGAGAATGCCGCCAATCCAGGCTGCAAGCCCGGCCCCCCACCCGTCCGGCGCGATCTCGTGCCAGCGATACGCGCCCGGCAGCAGCAGCGCATAGTAGTTATACGCCAGTAGCCCAAACAGGATCGTCGGCAGCGCGAGCAGCAGCCCGTAGTTGATGTCGTGCGTCGTGATGCCATACAGCATGACGACGACCGCAATCGCCAGCAGACCAAGCACCGCCAGGAACAGGTCGCCGAAATCCACGCTGTTGCGCGGCACGACCGGCTCCTGCGTGGCCTGAGGCTCCGGCGTCTCGGCAGCGGCTATCAGGGGGGCCTCGGCGGTGGGCTCCGGCGTGTCGGTCGGGGCCTGTGTCGGCGTGATATCCGGCGGGAGCACGTCGATCTCGGCGCTACCAGTCTCCGGCACAAGCAGGAAGACCGTCTCCGAGTTGCGTGCCGCACCGCTCATCGCCGAGATACGCACCTCGCCGGGGCCTTCTTCGAGCACAATCATCGCCTCGGCGATGCCGTCTACCGTCTCCGACTGGGTGGTCCGAGCGCCCTGCCCCTCCGCGTTAAGGACGAACTCCACCACCGTGCCATCCGGCACCGGGCGCCCGTTGTGGTCCACGATGACGCCCGTGCGCAGGATCAGCGTGTCGCCCACGTCGACCGTGGCCCGTACCGGGGTGCCGCCCGCCTCCACTTCCTCCCCGGCGACGGCGTAGGAGAGTTTAATCACCTGGTTCGGGTCCGGCTCAGTCACCTCAAAGATGTCATACCCGATGGCCTGTACCGACACCGGCGGAGAGCCAACCGGCGGCAGTTCGAGGAACAGCGCGCGGGCGGCCACATCGATGAACGGCTCGGTGTAGCCGTACAGGGCGTAATAGGCCGTCAGCTTGCTGATCTCTGTCGTCGAGGTGAGGTAGTAAGGCGCGCCCATCGCAAACACGACGAGCCGTGCATTGGGGTTCGCGGGCGCCGACGCCAGAAAGCGCTTGACGACATCCGTCCCGGCGACGTCGGGGGCGGCGTCGTGCATCAGGAAGACGATCCAGTCCGCATTGGCGAGTGCCACACCAAGCTGGTCGATCTCCTCGCCCTCCTGCTCGCCCTCGTTATTCTGAATCGGGCGCGGGCCAAACTGCAGGTAGTCGGAAAGCTCGGCAAACGAGAACGCCTGAATATTGGACACGCTCACGATACCCGTCGCCTGGGGTCCGTAATACTGCAGGATCTTCGAGCGCAGGGCGTCAACAGGCACTACCTCCTGCTCCTCACAGTCCGGGCAGGGCCGCGTCAGGCGCGTATCGGTGAAGATCAGGATTTGCTCGCCCCGCTCCGGTGAGGTCAGCAGGTCGGTCTGGGAGGGCTGGAGCAGCGTCAGCGCAGTCCGGGCAATGTTGAACGTCAACTCGCGCGACTGGCTGAGGTTCGCAAGCCCCTCCTCGTCCGGTAGAACGGTGTTGAGGTTAAACTCCTGGTATAGGTCCAGCTTCTTGGCCAGAATACGCCGGACGGACGTGTCTACCTGCGCCTGGAACGCCGGGTCGGACTCGTACTGGCTGATGAAGAAGTTGATCGTGTCGATAATCGTCGAGGTCTGGTCGTTGGGCGGGTCGTTGCCGAACTGGCCCAGGTACAGAACGTCGTTCCCCGCGCCAAAGGCATCACGCACGATGCTCCGCGCCGGGAACTGTCCTTCACCCTGCAGGTAGTAGCGGCGCACCCCGCGCAACCCCAACGCATCTGTGACGAGCAACCCACCCTCGCCACGCCAGGACGCGATCTCCTCCATCTGCATCAGGCTGGACAGCGCAAGCGGATCCAGGCTGATCGGCTTCGTCGTTGCACGGAAGTTGTCGCCCTGGAAGCCCTGGTAGCGGATATGCCCGACGACCACGCCGTCGGCGGTTGTAAGCGTATCGGGAGCTCGCCCCGTGACAGCAAAGAACGGCAGCAGGTCCGACTGGCGAAGCTGATCCAGCGTACGGCGCACCGTCGGGATCTCGTCGGAGGCCCTGCGATCCGCATCACCGGAGCCTGGGAAGTAGCGCGGGATCACGGCCAGCCGGCCATCGCTCCCGATGTGCAGCCCGCGCACGTAATTCATCGTCATCTCGGAGACCCACACCGGCTCGCCCCCGAAAGCACTGGCGCCGAGGTCGCCCGGCGCTGTCGGCTGCGGGAGTTGCAGCACGTCGGCAGGCGGGCCAAGCACCATATTCACACCCAGCGTGCTGAGCTGCTGCCCGACGACCCGCCCTGTTGCCTCGGCGAAGTCGGGTCGCCACGTCGCACCAATCGCCATGTTGCTCGGCAAGGGCGAAAGCGCCGTCAGCAGGCCCGCATCCGGCGAGCCAGCGCCGTTGTGCTCCACGGCGATGAAAAGCGGGATGTAATCCGGGGCGGTCACGGCTGGCGCTGTGGGCTCCGGGGTCACGGTCGGTTCCCCCGTGCCTTCAGCGGCAGGGGCTTCCGGTAATGAATCCTCTCTGGCGGCGGCCAGCCTCTGAAGCTGGCTCGTCATCGCGTAGATCTGCTCGGGCAGCGGGGTGTCGGCGGTGAAGTTGCCGTTCTCCGGCAGCAGCACGACGCCCCCCACGTGGTAGTCGGTAATCAGTTCCGCGATGTCAGAGCCTGGGCCGATATCGGAACCGTAGAAGGAAACCAGAAAGAGCTGCCCGACCCGCTCTTCTGGTGTCATACGCGCAAAAATCGCCTCTACCTCTGCGTCCACACCATCCTGTTGCAGTGGCGTAAAGGGAGACATGAGGCTGCCCGGCAAGAGCAATATGGCGAGAAGAGAGTAGAGGCTGAGCAGTCGGCGCATGCGGTCCAGTTGGTTCCCCGAAGTTTACTGGTTTGCGGGCAAGTATACCTTGCCGCCATAACGCACCGCAACCGCGCAGCGTAGGGTTTGCGTAGGGTAGGCGACCAAATCACGTCCAAACTTACAGGTGGTGAGTGTGCTACTTTAGGATTGCGGACGCCTTCTTCTCCTCCTCAACGAAAAATGTCGCCATCCCCTGGCGACATTTTTCGTTTGTAATAGCAGAGCGCCGCTACTGCCGCCGCTCCCCGCCGGGAAGGTTTCGCCGCCATGCATCGCTTACGCCCATCACCGCCAGCACCGCAAGCGTCAGCAGCAGGCCCGGCGGCAGCGCGATCCACGGCGCGTCACGCAGGTACGGCCTGCCCTCCCCGAGAATGCGCCCCCACGTCGGCACGGAAGGCCCGCCGCTCACGCCGAGAAAGTCAAGCGCGGCGAGGTTCAGCAGCGACCAGGCCAGGATGACCGAGGCGAACGCCGCCAGTTCCCCCGCGATATTGGGCAGGATGTGCCGCCGCCAGATCCAGAACGGGCCGCCGCCGAGCGTGCGCGCAGCGTCGATGAACGGGCGCTCGCGCACCGCAAGGATCGAAGCGCGCACCAACCGTGCGTAGATGGGCACGAGCGCCAGCCCCACCGCCACAGCAGACTGCCACAGCCCGATATCAAGGATCGCAACGATGACGAGCGCCAGCAGCAGCGACGGAAACGCAAGCAGCACGTCCGCGCCGCGCATCAGCACCCGGTCGACCCAGCCGCCAGCCATGCTTGCGGCGCTGCCAACAACCAGCGCCCCGGTAAGCGCGATACTGCCAGCAAGCAGCGCCGCTCCGAGCGAGTTCCGCGCGCCCCACACCGTCCGGCTGAAGACATCTCGCCCGAGATGGTCCGTGCCGAGCGGGTGCCCGTTGCCGGGTGCAAGAAAGGCCGCCTCGATCGGCCCGCCGGTTGGCCCGCCCGGTGCAAGGACCGGTGCGAGCAGCGCGGCCAACACAATCAGGGCGAATACCGCCAGCCATACGCGCCACAGCGCCGTCAGACACCCGCCCCTCATAGCGTCTCCTGCCTGATACGCGGGTCGAGCCAGGCCTTGCCGATGTCCGCAAGCAGGTTGAGCACGCCGTACACCACCGCCGAGAGCACCACGATCCCCTGCACAACGGGAAGGTCTTTGTCCAGCACAGCGAAAAGCAGCAGCCGCCCCAGCCCCTGCCGCGCGAACACGATCTCGGTGACAACCGCCCCGCCGAGCAGAAAGCCAAACTGCAACGCAACAACGTCCAGCGTCGGCAGCATCCCCACGCGCAGCGCATGGCGGATGCCCGTCTGCCACGCGTTCAGGCCCTTTGCCTTCGCCAGGAGCACAAACGGCTCATGCCGCACCTGCCCGATGCCCGCCTCGACGGTGCGCGAGATCCCCGCCGCTACGTTCAGCCCGACGACCAGCGCAGGCATGACAAGCTGAGCGAGCGTGCCCTGCCCGGTCGCGGGTAGAATGCCAAGCACGACCGCGCCGATCCAGATCGCGACCGTGCCGGAGAACATCACCGGCACGGAAAGCAGCAGACCGGTCAGGCCGTGGCACACTGCCCCCAGCCAGCGCCCTTCCCCGAGCGACGCCGCCACGCCGAGCGCCACGCCTGCAACCACCGCGACAACCATGCTTGCCAGCGCGAGCCGCGCCGTCGGGCCGATCTGCTGCCTGATCATCAGGCTGACCGGCTGCCCGGCGGACCACGACACGCCGAGATCGGCCCGCACCAGCCCGCTCAGATAGCGCACGTACTGCACGTAGATCGGGGCGTCGAGGCCCAGTGCCTCACGTCGCTGCTCGATGACATCCTGCGAGGCGGTACTCTGTGAGAGCGCAGCTTCGGCGGGGTCTCCGGGGACGATGTAGATCGCCAGGAAGACGAGCGTCACAGCCGCCCACAGCGTGAGGAGTATTCCGGCGAGGCGGCGTACGACGAAGCGCACCATGGCCGACTCGCCTACGGTTCCAGCTTGAGGTCGGTCAGGTAGGGGAACCAGCCCTCCGCATCGAAGTGGAGGCCCTGCAAGCTCGGCTGGTAACCGTTCAGGTTGACCTGCTCACGGATGGGCAGCACAAGCGCCTGCTCCATGATCCGTGTCTGGATCTGGCTGTAAAGCTCCGCGCGCTGCACGGGGTCCATAGCGGCCTGCGCCTGCCGCAGCCAGGCATCCAACTCGCGGTCAGCATGGCGGGACCAGCTTCGCGCGCCATCGGTGAGGTAGGCGGGGTTCATCACCACCGGGTCAAGCCCGGCAAAGTTCAGCCCGATGGCGTTGTATTCTCCGCTCGCGGCCACATCCGACAGCATCGGGAAGGATGCCACCTGCTGCACCCGCACCCGTACGTTGAGCGTCGACTCCCACTGGTTCTTGATCAGTTCCGCCACCTCCGGGAACATGCTCCAGGGCGGGGCCACGATCACGATCTCCAGCGGGTTGCCGCCCTCATCGCGCCAGCCGTCTCCATCGCTATCCACCCACCCGGTCTGGTCAAAGAGCGCTATCGCCTGTGCCGGGTCATACTCGTACATCGTGGCGACCGCCGGTTCATAAAACAGCGTGTTGGACGTAATCGGCCCGGTAGCGACGGGCGAAAAGCCCTGGGACAGCGTCTGCACGATGATCTGCCGGTCGGTGGCGAGGAGCAACGCCCGGCGCACCTCCAGGCTGCTCGTCGGCACCCGGTTGGTGTTCAGCAAGAACCCAAGCGGCTGCCCGGGAATCGGTGATTCCTCCAGTTCGATCACCCCATCGGCACGCAGCCGCCGGGCATCGGTCGGAAGGAGCTCGCCCATCACGTCCACCTCGCCGCTCTCGATTGCCAGCGAGCGCGAAGCTGGATCGGTGTAGAACCGGAACACAACCCTGTCAATATGAGGACGCCCCTGGTTCTCAACGACAGACGGCGCCCAGGCGTAGTCTGGATTGGCCTCCAGCACAAGACGGTCGTTCACCACGTACTCGACAAAGCGGTAGGGGCCGGTTCCAACCTGATGGAACTGGTAGGTTGCCGTGTCGTAACGCTGGAGCGCGGTCGGGGAAGCCATGCCGAGGTACGGCTGGCTAAGCCCGTCAAGCAGCGGAGCGAACGGCTCCGTCAGCACGAGCCGGACGGTTGTGTCATCCACCACCTCGACACGCTGTACCGGCCCGAGCAGCCCGGCGGCTTTCAACGAGTTGGCGTCTTCGGACAGCACCCGCTCGATGTTCACCCGCACGGCATCCGCGTTGAAGGGCGTCCCATCGTGGAAGGTGACATCGTCCCGCAGATAGAAGGTGTAGGTCAGGCCATCGTCGCTCACCTCCCACCTCTCGGCCAGCCCCGGGACGAACTCCAGCGTTTCGGCATCGCGATACACGAGCGTGTCGTAGATGCTCCTGAGCGGGATGCCCAGTTCTGACGAGGCGTGGATGTGCGGGTCAATGCCTGAGGGTACCAGCGTCAACCCATAGGTAATCTCGGTGACGTTCTCTTCCTCCGGCTGGCTGCAAGCCGGAAGGCTCAGCACGGCGATAAGCAGCAGAACAAGCGCAAGCCACGTCTGCAGGCGTGGCGGCTTTCTCGTGTGGTTCATCGACACTCCTGTGGCGTTTTTACCAGCACCCCTTTGGCGAATGCGAGCAGATTATAAGACACGTGCCTGCTCACGACAATACACGCGCCGCTGCACTTTTGAAAGCTGCTCCGGGGGGCGGTAAAATGCCGGACATGCAAAATGAAATCTACGGACACTGCACCGTCTGCGGTCTCAGGCTCAGCGAGCGCCTCACGTATCGCGGTCGCAATTACTGCAGACGGCACCTCGAGACATTCTCCGACGATGTCGATCCGCTCTGGCAGACCAGCCTGTTCATTCTGGGTCTGCTGCTGGCGGTCATCGTCGCGCTTGCCATCGCCGGGCAGTTTTTCGGCGCAGAGGTCACCGGCGCGCCGCGCATCATCCTGGGCGTTGCGATCTCGGTCCTCCCGGCATTACTGTGGCTTTTCTTCCTGACGCGGCTTGCCGCATTGCGAGAGGTCGAACTGTCGCCGCTGCTGCCGACGATGTTCGTGCTCGCCGCGCTGATTGCCGCTGCCATCGCCCGCCCGCTGCTCTTCGAGATCATCGACCTCGATGGTTGGCTTGCCCAGGCGACGGCCTCCAGCCGGTTGAGCGCGAATATCCTGCTGGGCGGCTCGATTCACGCCTTCCTGCTGTACGCCATGGTGCGCTACACCGTCTGGCAGACGCCTTCATTTGAGCACCGCGCCGATGGCGTGCTGTACGGGCTTGTCACCTCGTGGGGCTACGCTGCGACGTATAACACGCTGTTCGTCTTTGACTACGGCGGCGTTTCCCTGGTGAACGGCAGCTACCGCATCCTGACGCAGACCTTCGCCTTCCTCGTGACCGGTCTCGTGCTCGGCTATTTTCTCGGGCGCAACCGCTTTGAGGATATGCCCTTCTACTTCATGTCTGCGGGGGTGGCGCTGGCCGGTTTCCTCAACGGCTTCCTGTTCTATGCCGGGACGGAGCTGAACAACATCGCCGTAAACCTCACGTCGGACGGCTTCAGCCCATGGCCCGGACTGCTGTTTAACCTCGCCTTCCTGGTGCTCACGTTCGCCGCGGTTTACGGCCTGCTGCGCCGGCACAACAAGCTGACCAAGCTCCATTTGGAGAGCATATCCGCATGACGGACATAACCTGGGACTGGGATGAACAATTGGAGGATGTGCAGTCCGGCCTGACGCGCAACGACAGGCTGTCTGCCATCCTGGTCGTGCTGCTCACGCTCGCCGCTGTTGCGCTGGGCATCGTGCTCAGGCAGCGCGCGAGCGGCCAGGAGTGGACCTACATCAGCCGGGCGGCGGGCATCGAAGCCACCTACCCCGCCGGCTGGCTGATCGATGAGGGCGAGGACTACGTGGTTCGGATGCGCGATCCGAAGGCCCGCCCCTTCAAGACGCAGTACCAGATCACGACCGTCCCGGCGGGCGGCGAAACGTCCATCCGCAACGTGCTCGACGGTCTGACCATCCAGCGCTCGACCGACCTCGCCGCGTATCGCGTGCTCAGCGTGCAGGACATCACGGTTGGGGAGATGACGTTCACACGGATGAACTTCTCATTCGTGGACGCCGACCCCAACCCGTTCATCCAGCGCCTGCCCACAGTCGTGCTCGGCACTGACATCTTCATCCGGGACGGCGACCGGGTGGTGGTCGTCACCTATATGGCAGATGAGGACACGTTCGACGAAGGTTACGACAGTTTCGAACGCTTTTTGAACACGCTGCGGTACTAACACGGTCATTCTCATGACTTTTCTATCTGGTATTCTGAACCCGTCACGCCAGAAGCGGATTCTCCCGCTGCTGGTGGTGCTGCTCGTCGCGACCCTGGCGCTGACCGCCGCCGCGCTCGCACAGGACGAAACCCCTGAGCCCAGCCCGGTTGAGCGCGCTCGCCAGGCGACCGTCTTCCTCATGCAGACGTACGAATCTGCCGGCACGCAGATCCTTTCGTGTGTCGGTTCCGGCACCATTGTCAGCGAGAACGGGCTGATCCTCACCAACGCCCACCTCGCGTCGTCGCTCGGCCCGTGCCGGGGTGATCGCATCATCGTGGCGCTGCCCGTCCGGCTGGACGAGCCGCCCGTGCCCACCTATCTTGCAGAGCCGGTTGTCATCGACGAAGGGCTGGACCTCGCTGTGCTTCAGGTCAGAGGTAGCCTCGACGGCAGCCTGATTGACACGAGCGCGCTCAACCTGCCCGCCGTCACCATTGGCGACCCCTCGACGCTGACGCCCGGCAGCGCGATGTCCGTCGTCGGCTATCCGGACCTCAGCACGTCGAGCGTCACGCACGTGCCGGGCGTGGTGACGGGCATCACCGCCGAGAAGGGCGGCGGTAGCATGGCGTGGCTGCGCACCGACTCCGAGCTTGGCGGGACCATGGCGGGCGGCGGCGCGTACAACGCCAACGGCCAGCTTGTCGGCGTGCCGACGAGCGCGCCGGGTACAAGCGGCACGACACCCGGCCCGATGTGCCTGAGCGTGCAGGACAACACCCGCGACGGTCTAATTACCGAGGCGGATGCCTGCGTGCCAATCGGCGGCGATGTCACCAGCGTACGCCCGATTGTCTTTGCTCGCCCGCTCATTGAATCCGCGCGGCGCGGCCTGCAGATGGAGCGCGCGCCCGGCCTGCCGAGCAGCCCGCCGGTCGATGAGCCGTCGGTCAGCCGCCTGTTCTTCTCCACCGGGGTGACGGCCAACGGCCACCCAGTCGATGTTGTCACGGCGCTGCCCAGCGGTGCGAAGAGCCTGTTCCTGTTCTTTGACTATGCCAACATGCAGCCGGGCACGCCCTACGAGATTCGTGTCACGCGGGACGGCATCGACATGCCGCAGTTCAGCCTGGGGCCGCTGGCCTGGGGCGGCGGGCCAAACGGGATATGGTATGTCGGCACTGAGGGCAAGACCTGGCCCGATGGCAACTACGAGTTCACCATTCTGTTGAACGGCCAGATCGCCGCGTCGCGCAGCATCACCATCGGCGCTGCGCCCGACCCGGAGATATTCCGCAACCTGACCTTCGGCCTGCCCACCGCGGACGGTACGCTGCAGCAGCCAGGGGTGCTCTTCCCTGCCGGGATTACCCGACTTGCCGCACAGTTTGAGTTCTCCGGTATGCGCGAGGGGCAAAGCTGGCGCGAGGTGTGGTATCTCAACGGTACGCCGATCTTCGACGAGACGCGCACTTGGTCCGCGGGCTCTGACGGGCAGACGACTGCCAGTATCAACACCGAGGAGGGCCTGCCTCTCGGCAACTACCGGCTGGAGTTGTACATCGGCGACCGGCTGGCGGCGACCGGCGATGTGACGCTCGCAGGGACAGCTTCCGCCGACGGCTCACCGCGCATCTTCGCCGATACACGCGTCTCCAGTGAGATCGCCCGCGATGGGTCGCCAGCGGGCCAGGTAGGCAGCAGCGGCCTGACCCTGCCGCTCGGTGTCAACAGTATCTATGCCTTCACCGACTGGGATTCCATCCCCAACGGGCTGGAGTGGACCTACCGCTGGTTCCTCGACGGGCGTCTGATCGCCTCCAAAACCGAGCGCTGGGATGCTGGCGGCGTCGGTGAGGGCTACTGGGTCAGCCTGAGTTCGGACAGCGCGCTGCCCGAGGGCCAGTACACTGTCGAGCTTCTCGTCAAGAACCGGCCCATGTATTCGGCGTCGGTTGCCGTTGGCAGCGGCGCGCAGCCCATCAGCGGTATCGAGGCGGAGAGCGATGAGGTTTTCATCCAGGGGCGCGTCGTCGATGCGCTGACCGGGGAGGGCATCCCCGATGCGCTGGTGATCGTGCTCGATGTGATGCTTGAGTCACCAAGCTTCACCTGGAATGAGTCGGAGATCCACACGCAGGCTATCACCGACCGCCAGGGAGCCTTCAGCCTGCCGCGCGGACTGCCGCGTGGGAACTACTACACGATGTACGTGTTCGCAGAGGGCTACATCACGATTGTGGAAGACAACCTGACGATCTTCCGCTCGCAGGAATCCCCTGCGACGATGACTATTGAGATGAGCCGCCCATAGGCTCGGCGTCGCGTGGTCAGCCGTTGGCGCTGCCACCCAGCCACCGGCTGACCACCTCCCGTATCTCCTCATACCCCGTCTCGTCGAGGTTGAACCACCGGATGGACGGGTCGTCCTCGCGGAACCACGTTGCCTGCTGGCGCACAAAGCGGCGCGTCTCCCGCTTGATAGCCTGCACCGCCTCATCGAGCGTTGCCTCGCCGTTGAGATAGGCGCTGAACTGCCGGTAGCCGAGGCTGCTCATCGCGGGAAGCTCCCAGCCGTAGCCGCGCGCCAGCAGCCCACGCACTTCCTCCAGCAGCCCCGCCCGCATCATCTGGTCGATCCGCTCGTCGATGCGTGCATACAGGGACTCGCGCGGGCGCGTCAGCCCGATCTGCAGGATGTCGTAGGGCGGCGGTGTGCGCTCCTGTACCACGCTGATCGGCGTGCCGGAGACGAGGTAGACTTCGAGCGCGCGCACTACGCGCCGCACATTGCGGTAGTCGATACTCTCCGCGGCGGCAGGGTCTACTGCGCCGAGCCAGGCATGCAGGGCGGTCACCCCGTAGACGTGCGCAAACCCGGTGAGGTCTGCGCGCAGTTCGGGGTGCGGCGGCACCCGGGGGATCCCCCAGCCTTCAACCACCGCGCGCACATACTGGCCCGTCCCGCCAACGAGCAGCGGGAGCTTGCCTTCTGCGTGCGCCCGATCGATGGCGGCGTAAGCCATTTCCTGAAACTCCGCCAGCGACAGCGGCTCATCCGGGTCGAGGATGTCGATAAGGTAGTGCGGGGCCGCCGCTTGCTCCTCGGGCGTCGGCTTCGCCGTGCCGATGTCCATTTCCCGGTATACCTGCCGCGAGTCGGCGGAGATGATCACACCGTCAAAATCCTGCGCGAGCCGCACAGCAAGCCCCGTCTTGCCGACGGCGGTCGGCCCGACGATGACGACGAGCGGCAGCCGTCTCGCTTCAGCCATCGGCCCACACCGCATCCTGATACAGCGCCATCCGCCGGACCTTCCCGCTCGGCGCCAGTTCGATGGCTACCACGTCAATCCGCACGGCGGCGTCGTCCAGTTCGTGCTCGGCGAGATACATCTGCACGGCGTGCAGGAGCCGCGCCTGCTTGCGCGCGTCGATGGCCTCCTCCGGCGTGCCGAACGCGCCCGCGCCGCGCAGCTTCACCTCGACGAACACCCACACGTCGCCGTCACGCGCCACCAGGTCGATCTCCCCACCCTGGCAGCGCCAGTTGCGCTCGACGATCTCATACCCGCGCCGCTCCAGCGCCTGCGCAGCGAGAGTCTCGCCCCTCGTGCCCGCTTCTACTGTCGTCGTCATGACCTCCTCTTCCCGCCGAAATGATGCCGACATCCGTCGCGAGCCGCCGCCCGCCACAGTACAATCATCATAGCATGGCCAGCCCGGCACAACCGTTATACCACCTATCAGACACAAAACGAGAGGAAACATGCGCGCGGAGATCATTACCATCGGCACAGAGCTTCTTCTTGGCGAGATCGACGACACAAACGCCACCTATCTCGCCCGCAAGCTGCGCGAGATCGGCGTGGACCTGTACTACCGGACGACCGTCGGCGATAACGAGCACCGCATCGCCGAGGTGATCGACAACGCCCTCAACCGCGTCGATGTGGTGATTACCAGCGGCGGGCTTGGCCCGACCGTTGACGACGTGACGCGGGAGGGCATCGCCCGTGCGACAGGCCGCCCGCTCGAGTTCAGCCAGGAATTGTTCGACCAGATCGCCGATCGCTTCCGCCGCTTCGACGTGCGCATGAGTGAGAACAACCGGCGGCAGGCGTACATCCCGCAGGGCGCGATCCCCATCGAGAACCCGGTTGGCACCGCCCCGGTCTTCATCCTCGAGACCGAGCGGGGCATTATCATGACGCTGCCCGGCGTGCCGCGCGAGTTGAAATACCTCATGGAAAACAACATGCTGCCCTGGCTCGCCGCGCGCATGGAAACCCCCGCGGTGATCATCAGCATGGTTCTACGTACCGCCGGCATCGGCGAGAGCCAGATTGACGCCCGCATCGGCGACCTGATGACAAGCGCCAACCCGACCGTCGGGCTGGCAGCCCACGTTGGGCAGACGGACGTGCGCATCACCGCCAAAGCAGCCACCGAGGCGGAGGCCAGAGCCATGTGCGAGGCAATGGCGGGCGTCGTGCGGGAGCGCCTCGGCCCGTGGATCTACGGCACCGAGGGCGAGTTGCTCGAAGACGTGGTGACGGGCCTGCTCGCCAAGCAGGGCGCGAGCGTCGCCACCGTCGAGGTGGGCACGGGCGGCCTGCTGGCGTCGCGCCTGTGCGAGTCGCAGCCGGAACACACGGGGCGCGTCACCTGCCTGGGCGCGTATGAGTCGCTCGACAACTGGGCGCTGCCGGGCGTCCCGGCTCACCTGCCGCCTGGCGAACTGGCCGCACGCGCCGCCGAGGCTGCCCGCAGCACGGCAGGCTCGACGTATGGCATCGCCGTGATCATGCGTGCGGACCCGGCAGGCGAGAACGGCACGGCCATCGCCACCGCTGGCGAAGGGGACACCCGCGTGCGCACCTTCCACTGGTTGAACGACCGCCCCGATGCGCACGTGTGGGCCACAACGCACGCCCTTGCGATGCTGCGTCGCTTCCTGCTCAAGCAGGCCGAGCCGGGAGACTGAGGCAGTAGCTGCTTATTCGGTACAGCGTTTGCTTTTCAACAAAGGACGGGACATGACCACCCCTGCACAATCCGAAGACCTGCTCGGCAAAACGATCCACCCGGCGACGCGGATGGGCGTCGTCCATTACACCACCGCCGACCTTGAGCGCCAGATCGAGTTCTATGAGAGCATTCTGGGTTTTAAGACACACTGGCGCGAAGGCCGTTCCGCCGGGCTGGGCACCGGCGGCGAAGACCTGCTCTGGCTTACGGAGGTGCCGGGGGCGCGGCGAACCTACCGCACCACCGGCCTGTATCACACCGCCTTCCTCGTGCCCACCCGCCGGGACCTCGCCCACCTGCTGGTTCGCATCGCCGAGACGCGTACACCCATTCAGGGCATGACGGATCACGGCACGCACCTGGCCATTTACCTGCCCGACGCCGAGGGCAACGGCATCGAGCTGGCGTGGGACTACCCGCGTGAGCGCTGGCCGACCTCGTTCGAGGCTATGATGCGCCGCAACCGCGCCCTGAACACCGCCGAACTCGTACAGGCGCTGCACGACGACCCATCACCCTGGGACGGGCCAGGCCCCGACACGGTCGTCGGGCACGTGCATCTGCACGTTGCACACATCCCGCCCGCACGGCAGTTCTATCACGAGGTGCTTGGCTTCAACCTGTCCTTCGATCTGGAGAACGTATCAGGCGGCATCGCTGAGACGGTGGCATTTTTCAACGCGGGCGACTATCATCACCACATCGGGGCCAACACATGGCTCGGTGAGGGTGCGCCGCCGCCCCCGGAGAACGCGATTGGGCTGCGCTACTTCACCGTCGTGCTACCCGATCAGGCCGCACTGGAGCCGGTGCTCAGCCGCCTGGAAGCGGCTGGGATTCCCACACAGGAGGTCGAGCAGGGAATACTGCTGCGGGATCCATCGTCAAACGGCATTGTACTCACCACAGCAAACGGGCAGGGCTAAACAATAGACGCGGAGGGTGTGCCTGTTCGGGCCGCCCTCCGCGCCCTCATTCTGCTGCGCTATCTGCGTCTCTACTCCGAGTCAAGCCTCAGCACCGCCATGAAGGCTTCCTGCGGCACTTCCACCTGCCCGATCATCTTCATGCGCTTCTTGCCCTTCTTCTGCTGTTCGAGCAGCTTGCGCTTGCGCGTGACGTCGCCGCCGTAGCACTTCGCGAGTACGTCCTTGCGCAGCGCCTTGACATTCGCGCGGCTGATAACCCGCTTGCCTACCGATGCTTGGATCGGAACGACGAATAGCTGCTGCGGGATGAGGTCCTTCAACCGGCTCACAAGCGCCTGTCCCTTGTGATAGGCCTGATCGCGGTGGACGATCAACGCCAGTGCGTCAAGCGGCTCGTGGTTCACGAGGATGTCCAGCTTGACAAGGTCGCCGGGCCGGTACTCAAGGAACTGGTAATCAAGCGACGCATAACCCTTCGTCACCGACTTGAGCCAGTCATAGAAATCGACGATGAGTTCCGCAAGCGGGATGTTGTAGGTGAGCATCACGCGCGTGCGGTCCAGGTACTCGGTCGCCACGTACTCGCCCCGCTTCTTGGTGACCAGCTCCATCACCGGGCCGATGAACTCCGTCGGCGTAAAGATCTGGATGCGCATCCACGGCTCGCGGATCTCCTCGATCTCGCCTTCATCAGGTAGCTGTGCCGGGCTGTCGATCGTCACGACCTCGCCGGTGTTGCGCTTCACGACCTGGTACTCCACGCTTGGCGCGGTGGCGATAATGTTCAGGTCGAACTCGCGCTCCAGCCGCTCCTGCACGATATCCATGTGGAACAGCCCGAGGAAGCCGCAGCGGAAGCCGAAGTTCAGCGCCTGCGACGTTTCCGGTTCGAAAACCAGCGACGCGTCGTTAAGCTGCAGCTTCTCGAGCGCATCGCGCAGCAGCGGATAATCGTCGTTCTCAACCGGGTAGATACCCGCGAACACCATCGGCTTGACCTTCTGGTAGCCGGGCAGCGGCTCCTCCGCGCCGCCCTCGCGGTAGGTGATGGTATCGCCGACGCGCACTTCGCGGATGGTCTTTAGCCCGGTGGCAATGTAGCCGACCTCGCCCGCCTCCAGATGCCCGGTCGGCTTCATCATCGGTGCGAACACGCCGATCTCCAGCGGCTCGACCTCTGCCCCTGTCGCCATCATTTTCAGCAGGTCATTTTTGTCCAGCCGGCCATCAACCACCCGCACGTAGGCGATCACACCCTTGTAGGGGTCGTAGTGGCTGTCGAAGATCAGCGCGCGCAGCGGCTTGTTCGGGTCACCCTTCGGCGGCGGCACCCGCTCAACGACCGCCTTGAGCACTTCCTCGACGTTCTGCCCTGTCTTGGCCGAAAGCTGGATCACGTCCGCCGCGTCGATGCCGATCAGCTCCTCAAGCTCCTCGGCAACCTCGTAGGGGCGCGCCGCGGGCAGATCGATTTTGTTCACCACCGGGATGATCTCAAGGTCCGCGTCGAGCGCGAGGAACAGATTGGCAAGTGTCTGCGCCTCAATGCCCTGCGTGGCGTCCACAACAAGGATCGCGCCTTCCGCCGCCTGGAGCGCCCGCGACACCTCGTAGGCGAAGTCAACGTGCCCCGGCGTGTCGATCAGGTTCATCTCGTAGGTCTCGCCGTCCGGCGCGTTGTACAGCATGCGCACCGCACTCGCCTTGATTGTCACGCCGCGCTCGCGCTCCAGATCCATCGAGTCGAGCACCTGATTGGTCATCTCCCGGTCGGAGACGGTTTGCGTCACCTCCAGCAGGCGATCGGCCAGCGTGCTCTTGCCGTGGTCAATGTGTGCGATGATGCAGAAATTCCGAATTCTACTCTGGTCCATTCCAGCCCTGTCAGTTTCCGGTGCAAAGATGCCATACGACGAAAGTACATTCTACCCTACCTGCCCCCTGCCCCGCACCCGATCCGCTTAACGTCTTATGCCATTCTATCTCACGGCTTCACGGTACTCTCGTAACAGCGTGACATTTGTGACTCTGGTGTGTTCTCGTTACCGTCACCCTTGAAGCTGACATGAAAGTTGATATACTACGTCAATTTAACCGTCCGCCCGCACAGATGGAGGAGGTGTCGTGAATCCGGCATCCAATCACTGGCCCGGCGTTGTCAGCCATTACCGGCCCCTGCTGAACATCGCCCCCGACGTGCAGCCGGTGACGCTGCTGGAGGGGAACACGCCGCTCATCCCCGCGCCGCGCCTCGCGGAGCGGCTCGGCGGCGGCTTCGAGCTGTTTCTCAAGTATGAGGGGCTCAACCCCACCGGCTCGTTCAAGGACCGGGGCATGACTGCCGCCATGACCCAAGCGATCGCCGAGGGCGCCAGGGCAGTGATCTGCGCCTCGACGGGCAACACGGCAGCCAGCGCCGCCGCGTACGCCGCGCGGGCAGGCATCCGCTGCATCGTTGTCGTTCCGGAGGGCAAGATCGCCCGGGGCAAGCTAGCCGGAGCGCTGGCCTACGGGGCAGAGGTTATCAACCTCGCCGGGAATTTCGATGAGGGGCTTAAGCTGGTGCGCCGCGCGGCGGACGAACTGCCTATCACGCTGGTAAACTCTGTCAACCCTTACCGGCTGGAGGGCCAGAAAACCGCCGCGTTCGAGATCGTCGACGCACTTGGCGACGCGCCCGACTGGCTGTGTCTGCCGGTTGGCAACGCGGGCAATATTACGTCGTACTGGATGGGCTTTACGCAGTACCAGGCGGCGGGTCATGCCGCCCGCCTGCCCAGACTGCTCGGCGCGCAGGCGGCGGGCGCCGCGCCGATTGTTAACGGTGCGGTCGTCGAGAAGCCCGAAACGATCGCCACGGCGATCCGCATCGGCAACCCGGCCCGCTGGCGCGAGGCCGTCGCCGCGCTCGACGAGTCGGACGGACACATCACCGCCGTGACCGACGAGGCGATCCTTGAGGCGTGGCGGCTGCTCTCGGCGCTGGAAGGCGTGTTCGTCGAGCCTGCTTCGGCGGCAGGCGTGGCAGCGCTGAAGCAGCGCATCGAACGCGGCGAGATGGATGTACGCGGGCAGCGTGTTGTGTGCGTCGTCACCGGGCACGGGCTTAAAGACCCGGAAGCCGTGCTCCAGGCGGACACCGCACAGATAGTGACGCTCCCGCCCGACTTCGCCGCGCTGGCGGAGTACCTCAGCGGTTAGGCGGATTTCCGTGTACAGGCAGGAGGAGACGTTATGACGACCGTCCGCGTGCGAGTACCGGCATCTTCGGCGAACCTCGGCCCTGGCTTTGACAGCCTGGCGCTTGCGCTTGCGCTGTACAACACCGTCGAGGTCACCGCCCTGCCCGGTGGCGGCGAGCCGGTCGTACGCGTCGAGGTCTCCGGCGAAGGCGCGGAAGAACTGCCAACGGACAGCACGAACGCGGTCGTCCGGGCGATGGAGGCCGTGTATGCACGCGCTGGGCAGTCAGTGCCGCGTCTGCACGTCAGGCTGGAAAACGCTATCCCGCTGCAGAGCGGGCTTGGCAGCAGCGCCTCCGCCTGCGCAGCCGGGGTTGCCGCGGCCAATGCGCTGCTCGGTGAGGCGATGGATCGGCACGCCCTGTTCCGTCTCACCGCCGATCTGGAAGGCCATCCCGACAACGCCTCCGGGGCCGTGTTCGGCGGGCTGACAGCGTCGAGCCGGGGCGCGAGCGGCTTCGTGGCGCGGCGGCTGCCGCTTGCCCCTGACCTGCGCGTCGCGGTGGCGCTGCCTGCCGTGCGCCTGTCCACGCCGCAGCAGCGGGCCGCCCTGCCCTCGCAGGTGCCGTTCGCGGATGCCGCCGCGAACATCGGGCGGGCGCTGCTCGTCGCGCAGGCGCTTGCCGACGCCGATTATGCCCTGCTCGCCGAGGTCATGTGCGACCGGCTCCACGAGCCCTACCGCACCCCGCACATCCCCGGAGTGGAAGCGGCTATCGCTGCCGCACGTGAGGCGGGCGCTGCCGCCGTCGCGCTCAGTGGTTCCGGCCCGGCGCTAATCGCCTTCGCACCGGCGAACCATTCCGCTATTGCTGAAGCCATGCGTGAGGCCTTCCGCCGCGCCGGAGTCGAGGCGCGAGTATGGACACTGCCAGTCGACCAGGAGGGAGTTGTCGTCACCGCTCGCCAGGAGAGATCAATTAACGCGAGGAAACCATGATCCGTGAGAACAGAACCATCGTCATGAAGTTCGGCGGTACCTCCGTGCAGGACGCAGATGCGATCTCCAAGGTGGTCGAGATCGTGCGGAACGCCCGTGCAGACGGCAAGCGTTGCGTGGTCGTCGTCTCGGCGCTGGGCGGCGTCACCAACCGTTTGCAGGCGGGCATCGAGCGCGCCGCTGCGGGCGACCCCGCCTATCACCGCGAAGTTGCCGAGGAGCTGTGGCAGCGCCATGAGCAGGTGGCGCGGGCGCTCACCGCTTCCCCCGGCACCCTGCTGGAGGAAATCTCCCGGCTCTTTGTCGAGTACACTCGCTTTGGTGACAGCGTGTATGTGCTCGGCGAGGCAACCGCCCGTGCGCTGGACTATACGATGGGGCTGGGCGAACGCGCCAGCGCCCGGCTCGTCGCGGAGGCGCTGCGCGTGGCAGACATCCCTGCGCAGGCAATCGACGCAACGGGCATTATCGTGACCGATGACTGCTACCAGCAGGCCACCCCTCTGCTGAAGCCGACCCGTGAGCGAGTCACGCAGGTACTCCCGCCACTCCTCGAGGCGGGCATTACCCCGGTGGTGACGGGCTACATCGGTGCGACGGCGAGCGGCGTCAGCACGACGCTGGGGCGCGGCGGCTCGGATTACAGCGCCTCCCTGATTGGCGCCATGCTCAACTGTGACGAAGTCTGGATCTGGACGGATGTGGACGGCGTGATGACCGCCGACCCGCGCATCGTCCCCGACGCCCGCACCATCGAGGTGCTCACACACAGCGAGGTCAGCGAGCTGGCGTACTTCGGCGCGAAGGTGCTGCACCCCCGGACGATCCGCCCGCTGATTGAGGCGAGCATCCCGCTGCGGGTGAAGAACACCTTCAACCCGGACCACCCCGGCACGCTCATCACTGCCAACGGCAACGGCAACGCTCGCCCACTGAAGGCCGTCACGGCCATCCGGGACGTCAGCCAGATCACGGTCGCGGGCAAGGGGATGCTCGGCGTGCCCGGTATCGCCGCACGGACCTTCGCCGCCGTTGCCCAGACAGGCACCAACGTGCTCATGATCTCGCAATCGTCGTCCGAGCAGAGCATCTGCTTCATCATTCCACAATCGCGTGCGCCGGTGGTCGTCGCCGCGCTGAACGAGCAGTTCGCGCAGGAACTTGCCCGGCGCGACATTGACAGCGTCACGGCGGACGACAACGTGACGATTATTACGATGGTCGGCGAGCGCGTCCGGCAGACGGCGGGCGTCGCCGGGCAGGTGTTCAGCGCGGTAGGTGCACGCGGGATCAACCTGCTCGCCATCGCGCAGGGATCATCTGACTCCAGCCTGTCGGTTGTCGTCGCAGCCGACGACGCCGACGCCGCCCTGCGGGCCATCCACGAGTTGATCGTTAATAGTAAGTAGTTTAAGCGTTGAGGGGGTAGTAGTCATGACACAGAAGCAACCTGTCGCGGTTCTCGCCGCAACGGGCGCGGTCGGCCAGCGGTTTGTCAGCCTGCTTGAGGACCACCCCTGGTTCGAGGTCACGGTCGTCACCGGCTCCGAGCGCACGGTCGGGCGGCGCTACGGCGAGGCGGTCAACTGGGTTGTCCCCGGCGAGATACCGGCAACCGTCCGCGATCTGATCGTCCAGCCGACGACGCCGGAGGCGCTCAGAGGCGTTAAGCTGGTGTTTTCCGCGCTGCCGACCGCGATCGCCCGTGAGGTCGAGCCGGTGCTCGCCGCCGCCGGGTATGCGGTCTGCTCAAACGCTTCCGCCTACCGTATGGAAGAGGACGTGCCGCTGCTCATCCCGGAGATCAACCCGGAGCACGTCCGTCTGATCGACGTGCAGCGCGAGCGGCGCGGCTGGGATGGCCTGATCGTCACCTGCCCGAACTGCGCCACCACATCCATCATCTTCCCGATGAAAGCCCTGCAGGACGCCTTCGGGCTGAGGCAGGTCCACACCGTGACCATGCAGGCCATCAGCGGCGCAGGCTACCCCGGCGTGTCATCGTTCGACATCCTCGACAACATCGTGCCCTACATTGGCGGCGAGGAGGAGAAGATCGAAACCGAGTCGCGCAAGCTGCTCGGCACGCTCACCAACGGGCATGTCACTCCTGCCGAGGTTGTCGTCAGCGCACAGGTACATCGCGTCCCGGTGATGGACGGGCATTTGGGTGCGCTATCCGCCGGGCTGATTAAACACGCGGACATCGACACGGTGAAGGAGGCGCTGCGGCACTGGCATCCACCGGAGGAGGTCGCTGGGCTGCCGAGTGCACCGCCGCAGGCGCTCATCCTGCGCGACGAGCCGGATCGCCCCCAGCCCCGCCGGGACCGCGACGCCGGGCGCGGGATGGCCGTCACCGTCGGGCGCGTGCAGCCCTGCCCCGTGTTTGACGTGAAGCTCGTGTCACTGGCACACAACACGATCCGCGGCGCGGCAGGCGGCGCGATCCTCAACGCCGAATGGCTCGTGGCGGAGGGGTATATCTAGCCAGAGCCCGCACACGCGCCTTCTCCATCGACATTTACCATGCCACCGGTAGCCCCTTTGCTGCCGGTGGTTTTTCTTCCTCTTCCGGCCTGCTACGAGGACGTTGCCGGATGCCTTGACAAACCGCTTCCGGCCCCTACACTAAACGGGAGAGAAAAGTCGTTCTGGGAGTGGGAGAAGCGTCTGCGGATGAACATGAAGAGAGCCCTGCTGTGCCTGCTGATCACGCTGGCCGCTGCCGCGCTGGCCTGCAACCTGCCCGCCTTCCGCAATGATGGCGGTGACACCCCCGACGGGCTGACCGCCGAGCCGGAGGCAACCGAGCCGCCAGACAACGCCGGAACGCCGGAGAGCGATGACGACGAACCCGGCGACGAGGAGCCGACAGAAACCCCCGACGACACGGACGATACCGGCGAAGCGGAGGACAGGCCGCCCGTGAGCAGCGAGCCCCCGGAGTTCGGCGACGAGGTCTATTCGACCGACTTCCGTACCCGCTGGGTGGAGGTCACGAGCGCGGATGACGGCGTGGTCAAGGGGCGGGCTGCCCCGACCGACGGCGGGATGCTCTTCGAGGTCGAGCCAAGCTGGGCCATGTGGGTCTATAGCCAGCAGGACGACATCAGCAGTTTCTACGCCGAGATGATTGTGCAGCCGCAGATATGCCCGTCGACCAGCACCAGTTCCTACGGGCTGATGTTCCACTTCCGCGATAACGACAACTTCCGTGCCTTTGCCCTCACGTGCAGCGGCGGCTATCGTCTGTATGACTACAGTGCCAGTGGCGACGCGATCATCGCCAGCGGTGAACTGCCCGCCGGTATCGATGCAACCACCGGGCGGCACACAATCGCCCTGCTGGCACAGAACAACACCCTCGCAATGTACGTGGACGGCTCGCTCATCGATACCGTGCAGGTCAGCGAGATGCCGGCAGGCGACCTCGGCCCGTTCGTCGATACCGAGAGCGATGGGGTGAGCATCCTGTTCGAGGAGCTGACGGTGTACGAGCCCGGCTAGGGCGCTTCGGCAAGCGCCGCCTCGATCATCGCGTCTGCATCCGCGCCTGGAGCGACGCCCTCGGCGGCCTGCGCCCACATCAGAAACTCCACGTTCCCCGCCGGGCCCTGCACCGGCGAGGCCATCAGCCCACGTACCGCGAACAACGCCATCTGCGCGTTCTCGATGGCGTCTGCCAGCACCTGCCGGTGTACGGCAGGGTCGCGCACGACACCCCCCTCCCCCACGTCCTCCCGCGCCGCCTCGAACTGCGGCTTCACCAGTGCGACGATCTCGCCGCCCGGCAGCAGCCATCGACGAACGTTCGGCAGGATGTGCCGCAGTGAGATAAACGACACGTCCATGCTGGCGAAGTGCACCGGCTCGGGCAGCGCCTCCAGATAGCGCGCGTTGATCCGCTCCATCACAACTACCCGCTCATCCTGCCGCAGTTCCCATGCAAGCTGCCCGTACCCCACGTCGATGGCGTACACACGGCTCGCGCCCGCCTTCAGCATGCAGTCGGTGAAGCCCCCGGTTGACGCGCCGACGTCCGCACACGTGCGCCCGTTCAGGTCGATGCCGAAGCGCTCCAGCGCGGCGGCGAGCTTTTCACCCCCGCGACTCACAAAGCGCGGCTTCTCCCGGAGTCGCAGCACCGCACTCACCGGCACGCGCGCGCCCGGCAGCGTGACCATCTGCCCGTCAACGAACACCTCACCCGCCATGATGAGCCGCCGCGCGAGATCCATCCCGTCCGCCAGCCCGCGCTGCACCAGCAACTCATCCAGCCGGATTTTGCCTTCGCGTTCTGCCATTCACGCCCCCAATGAGTGGTAATGGATGCAGATGAGCCCACAGATGACACAGATTACACGGATGGAAAGCCGACCCACGAATGACACGAATTACACGAATATTCATTTACTCGTTTCATTCGTGTCATTAGTGAACTCATTTAATCGTCCTTTTTTCTGCGTCATCTGTGGACACACCTACCTGCCCGGCATGGCGGGTGGGACTTCCACCTAATTCACGCCCGGCCACCTTCCCCGCGCGTTGACAGCCCCCCCACACAGACTATAATAGCCAGCGTACAACTCTGGCCAGTTGACCCTGCCCGGCAGGTATCCACCGCATGAACCGGACCGAGTCTAGAAGCATGGTAACCACGCAAGTCGCCGGATTGATCCAGAGCATGCGGCTCAAGCAGTGGATCAAGAACGGCTTTATCTTCGTGCCGCTGGTGTTTGACGGCAAGCTCATCCAGCCGCGCCCTCTGCTGGCGACGCTGGCGGGCTTTGCATTGTTCAGCATGATCACCAGCGCCGTCTACCTGATCAACGACCTCGTCGATCTTGAGGCGGACCGCGCCCACCCGACCAAGCGTTACCGCCCGCTGCCCTCAGGGCGACTATCCCGCGAAGTGGCGATCACGGCGGCAGGCGTGCTGGCTGCCATCGCACTGCCCCTCTCTTACCTGCTGAACCCCTGGTTTGCGGTGATCGTGCTGAGCTACCTGTGCCTCCAGCTTGCGTACTCGTTCTGGCTCAAGCACATGGTTGTGATCGACGTGATGACCATCGCCGCAGGCTTCCTGCTGCGGGTGGCGGCGGGTACAGTGCTGGTCAGCGCAGAGCGTTTCTCGCCGTGGCTGTATGTATTTACCGCGACGCTGGCGCTGTTCCTCGGCTTCACCAAGCGGCGGCAGGAGCTTATCCAGTTGAACGGCGGAGAGAACCATCAGCGGGCCATCCTCGACCATTACAACATCAAGCTCCTCGACGAAATTATCCTGATCGTCACGGCAATGGCCATGCTGACCTACGCGCTCTACACCTTCAGCGCGGAGGGCCTGCCTGAGAACCATACGATGATGCTGACAACGCCTTTTGTGCTGTACGGCATCTTCCGCTATCTGTACCTCATCCACGTGCGCGGGGAGGGCAGCGCACCCGACGAAGTGCTCCTTGAGGACCGTCCGCTCCAACTGGCGGTGCTGTTGTGGGGCCTGGCAGTCATACTCGTTCTGTACATTTTGCCATGACAGCAGTATCAGCCAGCGCGCCGGGGAAGATCATCCTGTTCGGCGAGCACGCGGTTGTCTACGGGCAGCCGGCGCTCGCCGTGCCGCTGCACAGCCTGCAAGCGACGGCAACCGTTAGCCCCGGCCCGGCTGGGGCGGGGCTGATCATCCGCGCGCTCGACATCGACACGACGCTCTCGCTCGCCGAGACGGCGGCCCACGCGCTCGCAGTTGCCGCGCGGCTCACACTTGACAGGCTCGGCGCGCCCGAGCCGGACGCCGAGATCGCTATCGAGTCCACCATCCCCATCGCCAGCGGTCTGGGGAGCGGTGCGGCGGTGACGGCGGCGCTGGTGTGCGCGCTGTCCGAGTACCTGCGTGCCCCGCTTGCCACCCCGGAGCTCTCCGCGCTCGTCTACGAGGTTGAGAAACTGTATCACGGCACGCCAAGCGGCGTGGATAACACCGTCGTGTGCTACGGGCAGCCGGTCTATTTCGTGCGCGGGCACGAGCCTGAAGTCTTTACTCCGGCGGCCCCCTTCCACCTGCTCGTCGGGGACACCGGCAGGCCAAGCCCCACGCGGGAGACAGTCGGCGCGGTGCGGGCGGGCTGGCAGCGCGAACCGGCGCGTTACGAGGCCATCTTCGAGGAGATTGGCGGGCTTGTGCGGGAGGCGCGCGCCGCCATCGAGAGCGGCGAGACGACCCGCCTCGGCCCGCTCATGGTGCAAAACCAGGACCTGCTGCGCCGCTTGGAGGTGTCCTCGCCGGAGCTGGAGCGGCTGATCGACGCGGCGCTGGCTGCCGGGGCACTCGGGGCAAAGCTCTCCGGCGGAGGCGGCGGCGGCAATATGATCGCGCTGGTCAGCGCCGCCAACGCAGACCGGGTCGCGCAGGCGCTGAGCGAGGCGGGCGCCGCGCGCGTGATCCAGACCACCGTCTCGTAAGCCGGGAGGAGGCTCTGCCATGCTGACATTCCTGAAGCTCGGCGGCTCGCTCATTACGGACAAGTCCGCGACCGAAACCGCGCTGACCGACGTCATCAACCGGCTTGCCGCCGAAGTACGCACTGCACTCGATGCCAACCCGGCGCTGCGCCTCGTTCTGGGGCATGGCAGCGGCAGTTTCGGGCACACCGCCGCCGCCACATACGGCACGCGCCGGGGCGTCTCGACGCCTGAGGAGTGGCGCGGCTTCGCAGAAGTCTCGGTCGTTGCCGCCCGGCTGAACACGATTGTGCTCGAAGCCTTCCACGCGACAGGCGTGCCGGTGTTCCGCGTGCAGCCCTCCGCCTCGGCGGTGTGCCGGGGCGGCCAGATCATCCGCATGGAGCTTGCACCCGTCGAGCAGGCATTGCAGCACGGGCTTGTCCCACTCGTATATGGCGATGTCGCCGTGGACGAGGTACAGGGCGGCACGATTGTCAGCACCGAGGACGTGTTCGACGCTCTCGCCCGTGCCCTGAGCCCGGCCCGCATTCTGCTCGCCGGGCAGTATGAGGGCGTGCTGGACGCGCAGGGTAACCTCGTGCCGCGCATCACCCCGGCGACGCTCAGTGAGTACCATGACGCGCTCGGCGGCTCCGCGCAGACGGACGTTACTGGCGGGATGGCGGCCAAGGTCGAGTCGATGCTTGCGCTCTGCCAGACCGTGCCCGGCCTGAAGGTCGTCATCTTCGACGGCAGGCAGCCCGGCGTCATCGCCCGTGCCCTCTCCGGTGAGGGCATCCCACACAGCACCCTTCTCGAAGCAGGCTAGGTAAACCGACATGACCGCACCACTCACCGCAACCGCTCGCAGCTACAGCAATATCGCGTTCATCAAGTACTGGGGGAACCGCGACGACGCGCTGCGCCTCCCGGCTAACGGCTCGATCTCGATGAACCTGGACGGGCTTGAAACCGTCACCACCGTGCGCTTTGAGCCGGGTGCGCCGCATGACCGGCTCACGCTCAACGGTGAGGAACAAACCGGCCCGGCGCTCGACCGGGTCAGCCAGCACCTTGACCGCCTGCGCGCGCTGGCAGGGGTCGCACACCGCGCGCATGTGACATCCCGCAACAACTTCCCGACCGGCACGGGCATCGCGTCATCAGCATCGGCCTTCAGCGCCCTGACCGTCGCCGCTGCCGCCGCCCTCGGGCTGAACCTCGACGAGCGCACGCTGACCATCCTCGCCCGGCAGGGCTCCGGCTCGGCCAGCCGTTCGGTACCCGGCGGCTTCGTCGAGTGGTACGCCGCCGACACCAGCGACGAGTCCTATGCCGAGAGCATCGCCCCGCCCGATCACTGGGACCTGGTAGACCTCGTCGCCATCGTCAGCCGGGAGCACAAGGCTGTTGGCTCAACAGGCGGGCACGCCCTCGCGCCGACCTCGCCGTTGCAGGCTACCCGCGTCGCCGATACCCCCCGTCGCCTCGACCTCTGCCGCCGCGCCATCCTTGAGCGCGACTTCGAGGCGCTGGCCGCCGTCGTCGAGCAGGATACGGTCATGATGCACGGGGTGATGATGTCCTCAGAACCGGCGCTGATTTACTGGCAGCCCCCTACCCTGCGCATCATGAGCGCCGTGCAGCGCTGGCGCGCCGATGGCATCCCGGCCTGCTTCACCATCGACGCCGGGCCAAACGTCCACGTCATCACCACATCCGAGCACGCCGCTCACCTGCGCGCCGCGCTCGCCGAGCTTGACGGGGTAACAGACGTGCTGCAGGCGACACCGGGCGGCCCGGCTCACCTGCTGGCTTCGCCCACGGCCTAGCTTTTTGATGTAAGATAGAGGTTAGAAATGACCGCGTAGAAGCGCGCTCGTTGATCCTCCACATGTGCGGCGGGTATAATTACCCTGTTATCGATACCGTCTGGATCGACGAGGCGAGCACGCAAGTCTGCTGGCACGTAGTTGTGTATGCGGGAAAGGCTTTACCGTAATGACAATCGGCCTGAGCACAGGGTTGGCAATTCTATCCTTCATTCTCGTCATCGGCCCCCTCATCTTCTTCCACGAGCTGGGGCACTTTCTTGTCGCGCGGCTGTTTAAGATCAAGGTCGAGGAGTTCGGCATCGGCTATCCGCCGCGCATGCTGACGCTGTTTGAACGCAACGGCACCAAGTACACGCTGAACTGGCTCCCGCTCGGCGGCTTTATGCGCCCGGCAGGCGAGGGCGACCCGACCGTCGAGGGTGGCTTTGACGCGGCGTCCCGGCTGGCCCGCTTCTCGACACTGTTCGCCGGCCCCGCCGCGAACATAGTGATTGCCTTCGTGCTGCTGCTGGTCATGTTCATGCTCGGCGCACCCGAGGAACAGCCCGGCGCGCTCGTCACGCTCGTCGAGCCAGACAGCCCCGCCGAGATCGCGGGTTTAGAGCCCGGCGACGTGATCATCGAGGCAGACGGCGTGTTTATCGAGACGTACGACGACCTGCGCGAGTACATTTTCGCCAACACGGGCGAAGATGTCGTGCTGACCGTTCGCCGTAACGAGGCGTTCGTCGATCTCACGCTGACCCCGCGCACCGAGTGGCCCGAGGGTCAGGGCCCGACCGGCATCCAGATGCAGCCCATCGTGGAGATCCAGCGCTACGGGCCGTTCCGGGCAACCGGGCGCGCCTTTCAGGAGATGGGCAACATCATGGTGGCTTTTGTCGAGCTGCCCTCACTGATCGCCCAGAACCAGATTCCGACTCGCTACCTGCGCCCGGTGAGCGTCATCGGCATCAGTCAGATGGGCGGGCAGGCGATGGAGGCGTCGCTCAGCCAGGCCGCGGCCTGGCCGATCATCCAGCTTACCGCGCTGATCAGCCTCGCCCTCGCTATCACCAACCTGCTGCCTATCCCGGCGCTGGATGGCGGGCGCATCCTGTTCGTGCTCATCGAGACAATTCGCGGCAAGCGTATCAGCCCTGAGCGCGAGGCAGTCGTTCACTTCGTAGGCTTCGCGCTCCTCGTCACGGCGATGATCGCGTTTATGTACCTGGATATTGTGGATCCACTGATTCAATAACTATGAATGAAGAATCGTTTGCGGCTTTACTGGAAAATCTGCGAGACGAGACCGCGCCGCTTCGAGCGGCGCTGATTTATCGGCTCTCCAACCCCACCCCGCAGGATCTGAACGACCTGCGCGATGCGTGGAGCCTTGTCCCGGTGGAGCGCCGCCGGCTGCTGATGTCCCGCCTTGTTGAAACGAGCGAGACCAGCTTCGAGGTGAACTTCCGCGAGATCGCGCTGCTGGCGCTCACCGACGAGGACGACGACGTGCGCCGCCTCGGCATTGAGGTCCTGTGGGAAGAGCAAGATGTGAACACGATGCGGCTCATGGTGCGGCTCCTCCAGCAGGACGCTGACGCCGGTGTCCGCGCCGCCGCCGCAGAGGCGCTGGGCCGTTTCGTGCTGGCGGGCGAGCTTGGCGAATTCCCCGAAGCCGTGGCGCGTGAGGCAGAGGCGGAACTGCTCGAAGTATGGCAGGAGAGCAGCGAGCCGCTTGAGGTACGCCGCCGCGCGCTGGAGAGCATCGCCTACTCCGGGCGGGACGAGGTACCCAGCCTCATTGAGGAGGCGCTGGACCACCACGAGATCAAGATGCAGGCCAGTGCCATCTTCTCAATGGGGCGCAGCGGCGACGAGCGCTGGGAGAACCAGGTGCTCGCCGCGCTGTACCACCCTGAGCCGGAGTTGCGCTTCGAGGCAGCCCGGGCCGCCGGTGAGTTGTTCCTGACGGCAGCCGTCACCCGGCTGATCGAAATGCTGGACGAGGACGACCGCGAGATTCAGCAGGCAGCTATCTGGTCGCTTGGCGAGATCGGCGGGGAGGAGGCCAAGCGCGCTCTGATGGACTTCGCCGACAGGCGGGACCTTGACGAGGACATGCTTGAGGCCGTCGAGGACGCGCTGAACACCGCTGTGCTCAGCACAGGGGAGTTCGTCACGTACATCTTCAACATGGATGACGACGACTTCGACGAGCTTGAGGATTTCGACGGCATGGACCTCGATGACTCGGACTTTGATCTAGAGGACCCTGACGAATAACCAGCAACCCACCGGGAAGGCGACGAACCGTGTCGCACCACCAGCTCCCAGAGCTACCCCGATCAGCTACCAACACAGCGCCCCGTGCCCTCCGCCGGATCATCGGCGGGGGGCTGGTCGCGCTTCTGCTCCTGCTGCTACCGGGGCAGCCTGCCGCTGCGCAGGGCGTGTTGACCGATGTTGAACACTGGGAGACCGTCAGCTACGGGGACGCCATCACCTTCAACGTGCGCGCCGCTGCCCCCACCGAGATCGCCGCGGCCCGCCTCATCGTGAGCGCCCGCCACCTCAGCGAGCCGCACGTCGCCGACGTACCCGTTGCGCCCGGCACAGCGGTGGAGCTGGCGCAGACTGTGCCGGTTGACGCGCTCGCGCTGCCGCCGTTTGCCAGCCTGGAGGTCACGTGGGAGTTCGTCGACACGGCGGGCGTGCTCTACACGACCCGGCCTATCACGGTCCTGTATCTCGATAATAGCCTGCCCTGGGCATGGGCCCGGCAGACAGAAGGCGAGATCACCGTGTACACGGATGGCACCGACCCGCTCGTCGCCAGCATCGCACTGGAGATCGCCGCCGACGCGCTGGGGAGTGCCCGGCACGCGCTCGGCGTGGACGGGCCGGATGAGGTCCATCTCTTCGTTTACCCTGAGCTGCCGCTCATGGCGCAGAGCCTCCAGTCGCACGGCGAAAACGTGCAGGACTGGGTCGCCGCCTATGCCATCCCGGCCTATCACGCGGCCTTTGTTGCCGCCTCACCGCAGGAGGACCTGCGCATCAATTTGGAACGCGACATCCCCCACGAGATGACGCACCTTGTCATCGCGAGCGCTGCCGGTGGGCAGGCGCGCCAGTTCCCCGGCTGGTTCAACGAAGGGCTGGCTCTGATGAGCGCCCCTGCCCCCGACCCGACGCTGCAGAACGTCCTGCTGGAAGCGGCGAAAGGCAGCAAGCTGCTCCCGCTTGAAGCGCTGTGCGCGCCCCGGTTCGGCGGCCTGTCCCCGCAGGACATGGCTCTGGCCTACGCGCAGAGCCAGAGCGTCATGCGCTACATCAGCAGCCGCTTCGGTGCGTGGCAGGTGCAGGCGCTGCTCGGCGAGTACGCAGCCGGTGCGGGCTGCGAGGAAGGCGTGCGCCGCGCGCTCGGGGTTTCATTGGCACAGCTTGAAACTCAGTGGCATAATGACCTGCTGAACCAGGCAGCCCGCACGCCGCAGGGCGAGGGGTCGCTCGCTGTCTGGCTGGTCATGTGGCTTGTCAGCGTTGGGCTGGCGCTGCTGTTTATCGCGCCACAACCCAATCGCCCTGCCCGGCGGCGAGCGTAGAACCTGATCAGTTGGAGGAGAACAACTATGCCCGCCACCCCGCCAAGCGACAGCCATGTGCGCCTTCATGCCATCGTGCACGGGCGCGTGCAAGGTGTCAACTTCCGGGGAACCACCGTCCGCGAGGCGGCAGCCCATGGTGTGACCGGGTGGGTGCGTAATCTGCGAGATGGTACAGTTGAGGTAATGGCGGAGGGCACCCGCTCGCAGCTTGAGTCGCTGCTCCAGTTTCTGCATCAGGGGCCACCAGCCGCCAACGTGACCGGCGTCGACGTTCAGTGGTTAGAGCCAACCGGCGAGTATAACAGTTTCCGTGTACGTTTCTGATCCCACCAGCACCCCGGCTTCGACACAAGCGGGCACGGCCATGCGCGAGAACCCCGAGCGCGTCGCATGGCGTGTTCTGCTGTCGGCGTTTGCCGTCTTCCTGCTGCTGTGCGGTACGTCCATCTACATCGTGCAGTGGTACCTCTTCGACTCGGAGATTAACATCGGCGTAGACCTCATGGCGGCGCGCGGCACAATCAGCATGATGCTCCCCAACTCGGAAGAGCCTATTGCGGTCAGCGATCGACGCCTGGAGCAAAGCCTCCCGTTTGAGGTCAGTACCGACACGTCGCAGGCCGCCCTGCGCTTCACCGATCTGCGCACCGGGCAGCCGGTTGCCTATATCGTCCTGCTGCACGACAGCACCGTCACGCTGCACAATGCCACGGCTCCACGCTTTCGCCTGAATAATGCCCCCTACCGCATTAACCTGGAGTCAGACTCCGGGCGGGTTGAGGTGCACATCCTCGATAACACGCGGCGGGACGTGGAAGTAACGCTCACCACACCGCATAGCACGACGACCATCAGCGACGTCGGACATTACGTGATCGACACGACGGACGAGCGTACACGCGTCACCACCAAGCGTGGGCTTGCGTATGTCTATGCGCCGAGCAGCCACAGCATCGTGGAAGTCCCCGAAAACCACCGCACGCAGGTCACCCGGAGCAGCGAACTGCCCGCGATTGTCCCTGCTGAGAGCAACCTGCTGGTGAACGGAGATTTCCTGTCGCCATTTACGGAGGGCTGGACCTTCTACGATGACAGCGTGCTGCCAGCCGGAGCCGCGCTCAACCTGCGTTTTGGCGGGCGGGACGTCGTCGTTTTCGACCGCTCGCAGGAGCGCTGGCCCAACTTGACGCTCGACCACGGCGAGACGGGCCTGGTGCAGACGGTTAATCAGGACGTGCGCGATTACAGCTACCTCGAACTGCGGGGGACGTTCTACGTGGACGAGCAGTCGCTTTCGACGTGCGGCCAGCTTGGCAGCGAGTGCCCGATGATGATGCGCATGACGTACATCGACGAGCAGGGCGTCGAGCGCGAGTACATTCAGGGCTTCTACGCCTACCACGACCCGTCGCTCGACTACCCGCTCACCTGCGATAGCTGCCGCGCGGAGCACGAGCGTATCAGCCTGCAAAGCTGGTACACCTTCCGCTCCGGCAACCTGCTTACCGTCCTGCCCGCCGAGCAGAAGCCCGCTATTATCCAGCAGGTGCGCTTCTACGCCTCAGGGCATGCCTACCGCGTCTATGTGTCGGAGATAGAGCTTCTCGCCGGGCGCTAGGCGGCCCTACCCGGAGACTCGCTCGGCCTGTGCCCGCCGCGCGGCGACCGCCCTGGCAATCGGCGTCAGCGCCCCATCCTCGGTTCGCCATTGCTCGTACGGATAGTTCTGCGCCGCCGACACCACAAAGCCGAAGGCTGCCCCCACGTCACCGCTCTGCTCGATCAGGTTCAGGAACTCCGCCACCTGCTCGCCCTTCGCCTGCGCACTGACGTACGGCGACGGGTTGCTGAACTCCGTGATAAGCAGCAGCTTGCCGGGCCATTCGTCGCGGTACAGCCGGTACAGCAGCCCGCCCTCCTCGCTAAGCAGGTCGTCCGCGCCATGCCAGTGGCAGTGGCAGCCAATCCAGTCGGCCTGCTGCACCGCACCGCCCGCGCTCTCCAGGAAGGCGCGGTGATCGACACGGATGCCCGACGTCGTCGGCCCGGCGGACAGCCCCGGCCAGCCAAAGCGCGCCTCAGGGAACTCTGCCCTTAGCCGCCCGACCACGTCGAGGAACCAGTCGCCAAACTCCTCGCCGCTGCGCCAGCTTGTTCCGTACCCCTGAACGGTCAGGTTCGGCTCGTCATGCACCTCGAAGAAGCGTACGCCCTGCTCGTAAAACCGCCGCACGTTCTCGCGCACGCGTGCCACAAACGTCCGTGCGCTGAGGGGCCGCAGATCAAAACGGGTTGAGATCTGCACCAGCACGAACATGTCCGGGTTGATGGTGCGGGCGCGGTCGATGTCGCCGCTGGCCGCCGTGCAGTCGAATTTGAGCGCCTGGGCACCGACCTCGCGCACAACCGCCCAGTCCGCCTCCTCCATCGGCCCGCCGATGCGCGCGTGCAACCCGAGCAGGGGCTGCTCGTAGGGCCACCAGTCGGGCCGCCAGTGCGCCGGTTGATATTTCGGGCGCTCGTCGAGGAACGGCGTCGGGTCGATGATGTCGCCGGGGTAGTCCGTCAGCCCGGCCTGAGTTGCGCCGTCCTTCTTCAGCACGAGGTGCAGGTGGCTGCGCGCCGAGTTCCCCGTACTACCCGCCAGCCCGATCTCATCCCCCGCTTTGACGAATTGCCCCGTGTGTACGGTCGCGCGGTTGAGGTGCGCGTACACCGTCTTGTAACCGCCCGCATGGCGCACCCGCACGTGAATCCCGTAGGGATGCCCGCCTGTGCCATCGTGCACCATGTACACCTCGCCATCCGCACAGGCGTAGACACGGCTGTTCATCGGCGCGCGGAAGTCCAGCCCGTCGTGCCCCGGCAGCCCCCAGCGGCGGTAGACCTCGGGCGTTGCGCCGAATGCCTGGGTGATCACCGGGTGGTCAGTAGGCCAACGCAGGCGCAGCGGCAGAGCATCTGCCCGGTGTCCGTCCACCGTCTGCGCCCCGAAGCGCTGCCCCTGCCGGATGCGCTCGTCAAGCACGCTCTTCAACTCCTCCGGCGTGCCCGCGCGGATCACGTCCAGTGCGACTTCGGGCGCAGCCTGCCGCAGCCAGTCCACAATCGGGGCGTAATCAGCAAATGCACCGGGCGCGTCGACAAGGGTGATGACCTGGTTGGGCCGGTGAAAGCGAACGGCTTTCTCCGGGGTTGGCGTCACTGAGGCGCGATAGCGCACGGCATAGTCGCGCACCACGCCAACCCAGTCCCAGTAGTTTTCCTCCGGCAGCAGGATGATCTGATGCTGGTCCCCCACCTCAGGCATACTCGACACTCTCCCGCGAATCCGCTTCTTGGCATGAGTACATACGGCTCTGTTATAGCACAGCTTATGATCTGCCAAAAATCCGGCGCGGTGATGATGCTGGCGCTATCACGCAGAGGGTCGGATTAGTGCGTAATTTCTGCCGCCAGCAGGCCCACCCGCCCGCCAACAGTTGCCCGCGCCCGCCCCGGCGCTATATAATTCCCGCACGTCGATACACGTGGATGCACGTGCAGGAGGGCCAGCGTGCCAGTTAACCTTACTCTCGACCTTCAACAGCTCACCGGCGTGATTATCGCAGTCGTCGCCGTGCTTGCCGCGATCCTGACTGCGCTCTGGCTCGCGCTGATCATCTGGACGTTCCGCGACATGCGCGCGCGCTCGCGAGACGTGTTCGCTCAGGTGCTTGCCGCGCTGACCGTCGCTGTGCTCAACATTCCCGGCTTCATCGTCTATCTGATTCTGCGCCCGCGCGAGACGCTCGCCGAGCAGTACGCACGCGCGCTCGAAGAAGAAGCGCTTCTGCAGGAGATCGAAAACCGGAAGGTTTGCCCCGGGTGCAGCCACCCCACCGAGGATCGGTGGCGGCTGTGCCCGTACTGCCACACCAAGCTCAAGAAGACCTGCCAGAACTGCGGCGAACTGCTCGACCTGCCGTGGAAGGTCTGCCCGTTCTGCGAGCATTCGCAGGTCGAGGCGGCCCGCCGCCCGCGCCGCGTGAAGCCGCAGCGTGAGGAAGACGCGTTCTCGCTGCTGGACGACATCTTTGCCTCGGAGCCGTCCTCGCTGCTCGGCTCAAGCGGCGACGACGAGCCGCCTGAGTCGCTGTAAATCCCCGTCCACATCATGCAAACAAAAACGGGCGCCGCGTTAAACCGGCGCCCGTTCGCGTTTTCGAGCAGGTTTAGCGGCTGCGAGCCTTCAGGTTGTAGAACGCGTTCCAGCCGGCGTAGACCGCATTGTTGCCCAGGTCCTCTTCGATGCGGACAAGCTGGTTGTACTTCGCCACGCGGTCGCTGCGGGCCGGTGCGCCGGTCTTGATCTGCCCGGCGTTGAGCGCCACCGCGAGGTCGGCAATCGTCGAGTCCTCCGTCTCACCGCTGCGGTGAGAGATGACCGCGGTCCAGTTGTTCTGCTTGGAAAGCTCAACGGCGGCGATGGCCTCAGTCAGCGAGCCGATCTGGTTGACCTTCGTCAGCAGCGAGTTGCAGGCCCTCAGTTCGAGTGCCCGCTGCACCCGCTCGACATTCGTCACCAGCAGGTCGTCGCCAACGATCTGCAGGCGATCGCCAAGTTGCTCGGTCATGAGCTGCCACGACTCCCAGTCGTCCTCGGCCAGCCCGTCCTCGATCGAGATGATCGGGTATTTCTCGACCCAGTCGGCATAGAAGGCCACCATCTCCTCGCCGGAGAGCGAGCGGTTCTCACGCGCAAGGTGGTACCGCCCATCCCGGTAAAGCTCGGTCGCCGCCGCGTCAATCGCCATCATGACCTGCTCGCCAGGGGTGTAGCCCGCCTGCTGGATGGCCTCAAGGATCACCTCGACCGCGGCCTCGTTGCTCGGCAGGCTGGGCGCAAAGCCGCCCTCGTCGCCGACGTTCGTGCCGTGCCCCTGCTTCTTGAGCACGTTCTTCAGCGAGTGATAGATTTCAGCGCCCCAGCGCAGCGCCTCGGCGAAGCTTTGTGCGCCCACCGGCATGATCATGAACTCCTGCAGGTCGGTGCTGTTCGCCGCGTGCTTGCCGCCGTTCAGAATGTTCATCATGGGGACGGGCAGCACGTGCCCGTGCACGCCGCCCAGGTAGCGGTACAGCGGGATGCCCAGGCTGTTCGCCGCCGCCTTCGCCACAGCCAGCGACACGCCCAGAATGGCATTTGCGCCGAGCTTCTCCTTCGTCGGCGTGCCGTCAAGCTCCCTGGTCATAAAGGTGTCGATACCGATCTGATCCGTGGCATCCATGCCGATGATGCCCTCGGCAATCGGCCCGTTCACGTTCTCGACAGCCTGCTGGACACCCTTGCCGCCGTAGCGGGCCTTGTCCTGATCGCGCAGCTCAAGCGCCTCATGCGCACCCGTCGACGCGCCGGAGGGGACGCTCGCACGCCCAAATGCGCCGTCTTCCAGCACCACGTCCACCTCGACGGTCGGGTTGCCGCGTGAGTCGAGGATTTCACGACCGCGCACGTCAATGATTATCGCCATAGGTCAGTTATCCTTTCCAACTGGGTCACGGAAACAAGCAGTATCTACCTGAGCAGCAACTACGACGCAGGATCGCGCGACGTAGGCTCCTACCGGTAAGGAGAACAGCAGCTCCCTGCGGTACAGCGGGCGCTGTCTTGGCACCACGCATGGGGCGCAATAGCGCAGGAAGCCGCACACATCTTAGTATAACGTGAAACAAATGAGGAATGACGAACGTCACGCACTCTCACGCTGAGGCTCACCTGCGTGCGCGCGGCCCGGTGGCAGCCCGCTCCCGGATGCGATAAAATCGCCCCGATCTCGATTTTGATGATAACGGTATTGTTTTTGTGCAGGGAAAACGGATGTCGGAGAAGAAGCCAAAGGTCGTCGTCGCGATGAGCGGCGGCGTTGACAGTTCGGTCAGCGCGGCACTGCTCCTTGAGCAGGGCTACGAGGTCGAGGGGATCATGATGCGGCTGTGGTCGGAGCCGGGCTTTTTTACCGTCGAAGGCCGGCGTGACAACCGCTGCTGCACGCGTGACCAGATGCTCGACGCCCATTTCGTCGCCCGCAAGCTCGGCATCAAGTTTGAGCTGATCGACGCGCGCGACACCTTCAAGCAGCAGATCGTTGACCGCTTCATCGAGGATTACAGCCGGGGCATCACGCCCAACCCGTGCCTGAACTGCAACCGGCACATCCGCTTCGGCTTCCTGCTGAACGAGGCGCTCGCACGCGGGGCAGACTACCTCGCGACGGGGCATTACGCACGTGTCACACGGGCCGCCGACGGCACGTACGAACTGCGCAAGGGCGCCGATCCGCACAAGGATCAGAGCTATGTGCTCAGCGTGCTGAACCAGAGCCAGCTTGCCCGCGCGATGTTCCCGGTCGGCGGCTACACCAAGCAGGAGGTCCGGGCGCTCGCCGAGAAGTTCGGCCTGCCGGTCGCTTCCAAGCACGACAGCCAGGATTTGTGCTTCGTGGCGGATGGCGATTACCGCCGCTTTCTGCGGCACTACGCCGCCGACGCGATGCAGCCGGGGCCGATCGTCCGCACCACTGGCGAGGTGCTCGGCCAGCATGATGGGCTGCCCAACTACACGATCGGCCAGCGCAAGGGGCTGGGCATCTCCTACGCCGAGCCGCTCTACGTGCTGGAGAAGCACGCGGAAACCAACACACTCGTTGTTGGCACGCGTGAGGAACTTGGCCGGGATCATCTCACCGTGCGCGACATGAACTGGATTGCCGGTATGCCCCCTGCCGGGGCCACGCGCGCCGAGGTGAAGATCCGCTACAAGGCAAGGCCCGCCGCAGCCCTGGTGCGCCCGCTCGGCCCGGATCGCGCCGAGGTGATCCTCGACGAGCCGCTGCCCGACGTGACAGCAGGCCAGGGCGCGGTGTTCTACGACGGTGACAGGGTGCTCGGCTCCGGGATTATCATGTAGGATTCATGGCGGATGACCGCCAATCCACCATGTAACCGCCACAAATATGTAGGGGCGGAGCATACTCCGCCCCTTGTTTTATCCCCCTACCCCCCGCCGAGCAGCCGTGCCAACTCCTTGCTCCACACGAGCAGCACCATTGCCGCCAGAATGATCGACGGGCCATAGGGCAGCGGCGTGTGCGCACGGTAGCCCTTCGCGAAGAGCATCCGCCCCAGCACGTACAGCAGCGCGAACAGCCCCCCGAAGAGCACCATCAGCACCAGCATGACGATCACGCCAGGGTAGCCGATGATCAGGCCACAGAACGTGGCGAGGGTCACGTCGCCAAAGCCGAAGGCGACCTCCGTTACCGGCTCACCGCGCCGCGCGTTGACCGCGTTCAGATAGACGTGGCCCATCAGGTAGATGCCCATCACCACGATCTGCGCGACGGCGTAACCCGCCAGCGCCTCTACCGGCTCCCGCCTGCCGCTGAGAAACACCTCCAGCAGCGCGACCACAAACGCGGGGAGCATCACCACGTTCAGCACCAGCCGGTGCTCGATGTCGATCACAGCGATAAGCGTGAAGACGGTAACGTAAAAGAGCAGCACGCCAAACATGACCGACGCGCCGAAGCGCCACCACAGGTACCCGGCAAGTGCGCCAAGCACAATCTCGACGGCGACGATCCGCGCAACCGGGCGGCCCGCCGGCGCAGGGGTTTCTGCCGGTGTCCCGGCGTCCATCTGCGCGGCACGGCGCGCGGGGAGCACAGTAGCAAGCCAGTTGACGAGCGCGCCGAGAGCCAGCCCGCCCAGGGACGCAGCCACAATTCCGAAGCTCATGTCAGGGGTGTTCTCCAGATGGCGAAGTGACAATTTAGCGTGGGGCATTATATCACGCCCGGCGCAGAGGCCCACACCCGGCAGCCCTGTTTGGGCCGTTCGTGCGGAAGGTTACGGTTTTCTCCTACCCTCTACAAGCGCCGCCTGATGATACACTGAAACCGTGACCGATTCTCTTCACACCACCTGCCAGGCGGGGCTGATGCAGCGCACTCGATACATTCTCCTCATCCTGATCTCTGTCCTTGCCGTCCTGCTGACGGGCTGTGCGGCCATGCAGACCGCGCGGGCCGAGGTCGAGGACCCCTGGGGCGTCGTCACCGTGCCGCGCGGCGAGCCTATCCGCCTGCTGAGCGTGACCGCGCTTGACGAGACGGTCGTCGGCGGCGAGGGGCTGGAGCAGCTTCGAGGCGTGCAGATTGCAGCCAACCGCCGGATCATCGGCTTTGAAGTCGAGGTCATTGAGCGGGATGGCGGCTGCGAGGTCGGGCGGGCGTCGGGCCGCGCGGTGAACGACACCCTCAACAAGCGCATCGCCGCCGCCGTGGGCTATTCGTGCTCCACCGCCTGCAACGCCGCCGTCGCTACCTACGAGAACGCCCACTTCACCATGGTGTCGCCTGCCTGCGGTGCAGCGGACCTCGTCGACCCGGTACTGCACAGCAGCGCCTTTCTCCGTCTGGCAGCAGACGACACCGTTGAGGCGCGGCTTGCCGCTCAGTTCGCCTACGAGCAGCTCGGCGCACGGCGCGCAGTGATCATCCACGACGGCACACTGGAGACGAGTACGCACCTCTCCGCGTTCGACGCGGCTTTCACCGCACTGGGCGGCACGATCGCTGGCGTGCTGCGGATCGAACAGGGCACGGAGTCGTTCGGCACGACGCTCAGCCAGGCAGCCCTCCACAACCCTGATGTGATCTACGCGCCGCTCCTGCTGCCTGACAGCGTGAGGCTGGCCCGAGAGCGCGGTATGAGCACGGCAGCCAGGGCGGCTCTACTCGGCGGGCGGCGCATGGCCAGCGACGAGTTTATCGAGCAGGCGGGCGCACAGGCAGAGGGTGTCTACGCCATAACCCCCCTGCTCGACAGTGAACGAGCGGACGACCTCGCACGTGTGTATGAGACGCGCTTCGATACGCCGCCGACAAGCACCGCGTTTGCCTTCGGCTACGACGCCGCCTCGCTCATACTTGACGCCATCGAGGAGATCGCCGTCGTGATGCCGGATGGCAGCCTCCAGTTCGGGCGGAAGGCGCTGCAAGATGCACTGCACACCACAGCCGCCTACCCCGGTGTTACCGGGCAGATCACCTGCTCAGAGTGGGGTGACTGCAGCGCCGGGGCGCTCGCGGTTCAGCAGGTGCGGCGCGGCGAGTGGACCGCCGTCTACATCCCGTAGCCGTCAGCCCGCGTCCCCCTCGCCCTCGATCAGGATCGGCACTTCCAGCACGCGCCCACCCTCTAAAATCAGGAAGCCGCGGCGGATTAGCGTCTCTCCATCGTGCGAAGGCGCAATGATCATGTGGACCGCGCCGGGATAGGCTGCACGGCGGATATCCGTCGGCGAGGGCTCGGCACGTGCGCCCGGCGGGTGCGAGTGATAGATGCCTACCAACTTCCAGCCGCGCTCGTCGAGCAGGCGCAGCACGTCGAACAGCGCCTGCGGGTCGGCGTCGTAACCAACCGCCGGGTTCGGCGCAACATTCTTCACCGGAAAGACCTCCAGCACGCGCCGCCCTACCCCGCCGAGCAACCCGCACACTTCGAGGGGCACCCCCGCCTGCACCTGCTCCCTGATGACCGCCCAGTGCTCGCCCTGCAGCCGCAGCGGCTCGACACGCTCATCACACACCATGTGCCAACCCTGCCCTCCAAATATGCTATAATATCAGCGATGTGAACGCGATAGGCGGGAATGAGGATCGGGTGTCAGTAAGAGGAACTGAGAAAACCATCTCCAAAGAGCGCGAGGACTACCTCAAGACGGTTTATCACCTCCAGCTTGAGGAATCCCCCGTGCGCACCACTACGCTCGCCCGCGCGCTCGACGTCGAGCCTGCTTCGGTGACCGGCGTCGTGAAGCGGCTGGCTGAGCTTGACCTGCTTGAGCACCGGCCCTATCGTGGGGTCGTCCTCACGCCGGAGGGTGAGAGGATCGCGCTGGAGATCATTCGCCACCATCGCCTGATCGAATTGTACCTGATCGAGGCGCTGGGCTACAGTTGGGACGAGGTCCACGAGGAGGCGGAGCGGTTGGAGCACGCCGTCTCACCGCTCTTCATCGAACGCATCGCCGCAGCGCTCGGCAACCCGGAGATCGACCCGCACGGCGCGCCTATCCCCACGCGGGACGGCCAGATCGAGCCGCAGACCGGTATCGCCCTCAGCGAGCTAACTGCCGGGCAGAGCGGCACCGTCGCGCGGGTGGACGACGACGACCCGGTCCTGCTCCGCTACCTGGCGAAACTGCAGGTCCGGCCCGGTGCGCAGGTCAAAGTGGTGGATGTGGCACCGTCCAGCGGCATGATCCGCTTCGAGGTCGAAGGGGAACGGCACGCACTCGGCCCGGAAGACGCCTCGCACGTGTTTATCGAACTCACCCCCGGCTGATCGGAGCCGGGCGGCAGCCTTCACGACGCTTACAGGAAACAGAACAGGGCGACCTCAGAGGTCGCCCTGTTTTATGCCCGGCGCACCAGCGCGCCTAGCTCATGATTCCGCCTTCTGTCATCTTGCGGGCATCGAGAAGCTCGTCCACCTGCTCCTCGGTGAGATAGCCCTTCTCCAGCACAACCTCGCGGATCGTACGCCCGGTCCGCAGGGCCTCTTTCGCCACCTCTGCGCCCTTGGCATAGCCGATGACCGGGTTCAGCGCCGTGACGAGGATAGCATTCTTCGCCAGCCAGCCCTCTGCACGCTCCTTGTTCGCACGCAGCCCTTCGATGGCCTTCTCGCGCAGCACACGCAGCGAGTTGATGCTGATGTCCATCATCTGGAACAGGTTGTAGCCCATCATGGGCATCATCACGTTCAGCTCAAGCTGGCCCGCCTGGCCGCCCATCATCACCGCGAAGTCATTGCCCATAACGTGGAACATCGCCTGGTTGACCATCTCCACGATAGACGGGTTGACCTTGCCCGGCATAATGCTGGAGCCCGGCTGTACCGCAGGCAGCTCGATCTCAGCCAGCCCGCTCGTCGGGCCTGACGACAGCAGCCGCAGGTCGTTCGCAATCCGCGTGATGTCTGTCGCCATCGTGCGGATCGCCGCGCTGAAGTGCACGAGGTCCTGCTGAGACTGCATCGACTCGAACAGGTTATCGGACGTTTCGAGTTCCAGCCCGGTCAATTCTTCGAGCTTGGCGATCATCCGGGGATGATACTCGGGGTGCGCGTTCAGGCCGGTGCCCGTCGCTGTACCGCCGATGCCGAGGCGGCGCAGCCCGTTGGCTGCATCGGCGATCTTGTCGGCGTTGCGCTCAACGGCGCGGGCGTACGCGCCAAACTCCTGCCCCAGCCGCACGGGCACGGCATCCTGCAGGTGCGTCCGCCCGGACTTCACGATGTCATCGAACTCGCGCGCCTTCGCCCACAGCGACTCGCTCAGCGCGTCGAGCGTGTCGAGCAGTTCGTCCAGCCGCCACAGGCACCCCAGGCGAATAGCCGTCGGGATGGTGTCGTTGGTGGACTGGGCCATGTTGACGTGATCGTTGGGGTGAACGGGCTTGTTCGGGTCGTCTAGCGCAAATCCGAGTATCTGGTTGGCCCGGTTGGCAATGACCTCGTTGGTGTTCATGTTATGTGAGGTCCCTGCCCCGGCTTGGATGGGGTCCACCACGAACTGATCATCCCACTTCCCCGCCATGACTTCCTCGGCGGCTTCCATGATCGCCCGTGCAATGGCCTCACCGCTGATAATCTGCCCGTTTACCTCCTTGTCGGCAAACAGGCCAAGATCGAGATTGACCTCGGCAGCCGCCCGCTTAATAACCGCCATCGACCAGATGAACGCGCGGTACTGCTTCAGTCCTGAGATCGGGAAGTTCTCGACCGCACGCTGCGTCTGCGCGGCGTAGAGCGCATCTGCCGGGACCCGCAGCTCACCCAGCGAGTCCTTCTCGATCCGAAATTGAGACATCTATCCGATCCTCCTGTTCGTATACGTGACTAATAAAGAGGAGCAGCACACAACGGGCTGCCCCTCTCTGACTCACAACCAAACTAGCTTACCCGCCTAGCCTAGAGCGTCGTAGCCGGGGCCGGAGCGGAAGAATTCGTAGTTCTGCTGGATGTCGGGGGTCAGGTCGACGACCTCGCCACCCTCAGCTACGACTTCCTGCTTGGTATCCCAGGGCACACGCTTCTGGCCCGGGGCTAGCTCAAGCGCAGTCGGCACTTCTTCTTCGATATAGATAGCGTCGTACGGGCATTCGGGAACGCAGGCACCGCAGTCGATGCAGGTGTCGGGGTCGATGTAGTACCACGGCCACTCATCCTGCGGCTGGCCGGGCACGATGCACTCGACCGGACACACTTCCACGCAAGCGCCGTCGCGCAGGCAGAGACTGGTGATAATGTGAGTCATTTGAGGCTTACTCCTCTCAGCATAGAGGTCAAGGGGTTGCCGCTATTATACCCCGGTTACTTAGAAGACGCCGCCTCGAAGCGCTTGGCGACCTCATCCCAGTTTACCACATTCCACCAGGCAGAGATATAGTCAGCCCGGAGGTTCTGGTACTTCAGATAATAGGCGTGCTCCCAAACGTCGATGCCGAGAATCGGCGTCTGCCCCTGCGAAAGCGGCGTGTCCTGGTTAGCCGTGGTCGTGATGGCAAGGTTGCCGTTCTGATCAACGACCAGCCAGCCCCAGCCGCTCCCGAAATGACCGGCTGCCTTGCTGCTGAACTGCTGCTTGAACTCATCGAACGAGCCGAACGCCTGGTTGATGGCCTCGGCGAGCGCGCCGCTCGGCTCCCCACCCCCGTTCGGGCTCATGATGGTCCAGAACAGCGAGTGATTCGCGTGGCCGCCACCGTTGTTGCGGACCGCCGTCCGGATCTCCTCCGGCACCGAGTCGAGGTCGCGCATCAACTCCTCGATGCTCTTCGCCTGCAGGTCCGCGTAGCCCTCAAGCGCCTTGTTCACGTTGTTCACATAAGCCTGGTGATGCTTGTCATGGTGGATCCGCATCGTCTGCTCATCGATATGCGGCTCCAGCGCGTCGTAAGCATACGGCAGCGGTGGAAGTTCGTAAGCCATTACAGTTCCTCCTTCGAGTAGCGAATCAGAAACGCATTTGGGTAGATGGTCTTTGCGTCGAGTGGCAGACAGCATTGACCACTGAACTGAGAGCTGTTAAGAACTGTCACTCTAAGCGGAAGACGTTGAGGTTTCGGCCCGCTGCGGTCTGAGGACCCAGTGCGCCGAAAGCAGTCCCACCCATGAACTAAAGTGATTGTAGCGACGCGGAATCTCGCAGTCAAGGCTGGTAGAACGCGGCTCGGCGCGTCATAATCCCGTCGTGTAACACTGTCGATGAAGGGTCACCCGCACCTTGAAGCCATCTCCCAAGCTACTCGGCATCATCCTGGGCATCGGCGTGCTTGCCATGTCCTCGGCTACTATCTTCATCCGCCTGGCGCAGGGTGAGGGTGTGCCGTCCATCGCGATTGCCGCCTACCGCATGGCTATCGCTACTGCCGCCATCACACTGCCGGCGGTCTCGCAGCAGGCATGGCGCACATACGGCAAGCTCACCGGGCGGGACCTCGGTGTGCTGGTTCTGGCGGGGATGCTGCTCGGCATGCACTTCGCCGTGTGGATCACATCGCTGGCACACACGTCCGTCGTAAGCTCCGTCGTGCTCGTCACGACAACGCCGCTGTGGGCCGGGCTGGCCTCGCCGCTGATTCTTAAGGAGCGCACGCCGAGGCTGCTGTGGGGCGGGATGGCGCTGGCGATCGTCGGCGGGGCGATCATCGGGCTGGCGGATTGGTCCGGCGGGCAGCGCTCGACCATATTCGGCAATGCGCTGGCGCTGTCCGGCGCCTTCCTGATGGCGGGCTACCTGATCATCGGGCGCAGCGTGCGCGAGCGGCTGCCGCTCGTCCCGTACCTGTGGATTGTATACAGTGCGGCGGCAGCCCTGCTGACCGTGTGGGCGCTCGTGGGCGGGCTTCCGCTTGCGGGCTACCCCCCGGTTGCGTTTGTTTGGCTTGTCGCGCTCGGGCTGATCCCGCAGCTTATCGGGCACACGGCGGCGAACTACGCTGTGCGCCACGTCTCGGCGACGTTCGTCGGCGTAACGATCCTGGGCGAGCCCATCGGCTCGACCATCCTGGCTATGATTGTGCTCAAAGAATGGCCGACGCCTCTCCAGGTCTTCGGGGGCGCGTTGATCCTGACGGGTATTGTGCTGGCCTCGCTCGCAGAGGAGCGCAAGCGCGCACGAGTGGATCTGCAAGCCGAGCCAGCCGACTATTACTAGGATTAGGGAAGGAAGGGTAACGATGTTGAAGATGACCTGCTATAACTGCCATTGGTCGTGGTCACTGACACCGGAAGCGGCTCAGGCCGCCTACGACACGCTTGAGCCGGGGGCCAAGCACTACACCACCCCCTGCCCGCACTGCGGTCGCACGAACAAGGTAAGCGTCAAGCAGCTCAAGCAGGCGCTGCCGCGCACTGCAGAGCCGGGTCAGAAGGAAGGCTAGCTCACATAATGTGCCCGGCCAGCCGCGCTGGGGAACGGTTGGCCGGGCATCTTCACAAAACCCTCAGTCTCTCCCTGAAGTGACATCTGATCGCCGGGAGAGGGAAGCCGCGCCTACGGCGAGTACTGCCCTATCCCCAGATAGCTCCCGTCGCCCGGCCAGACTTCCATCTGAAGCGGCTCTAGCTCGGTGTCCGGCGGCTGGTAGGGGCCGAAGTACTGCCGCCGCAACTCGTCCAGCGTGCCATCCTGGTACATGTCCTGCAGCGTAAAGTTCACCAGCGAGAGGAAGTCCGGGTCGTGGCGGGGCAGCCCCATCACAAACTCCTGTGGGCGATACAGACGCTCGTCTACCTCAATCGTGTCGTCTTCCTGCGCCATCAGCATCAGGGCGTATTCATCCCCCACGACGGCGTAGTAGGCTCGCGACAGCAGCCCCTCATACGCCTCCTCGAAGGACTCCATCACCGTGACACGCGGCGCATAGTTATTGTCCTCGATGATGGCCTGGCTCTCGTCAACCGGGGTCGTGGCGACAGAGGGCTTCACCTCCAGGTCGAGAACGCTCAGCACGTTCACATCCTCCAGGTGGATCAGGCGCAGCCCGCGCGTGTAGTACGCATCGCTCAGCGCAACCTGCCCCACCAGCCCCAGGTCGGAGCGCAGCCCGACGACCAGATCCGCCTCGCCAGCCAGCAGCCGATCCAGCCCGGCCTGCCCGGCAGTCTGCGGCAGCTCCTCGACGGAAACACCCCACCGGCGCGCCATCTCGTTAACAACCGCGCGGCTGTAGCCATCGTAGATGGCCTGGCTGTCAAACCGCCCGTATTCCTCGGCAAGCTCCAGCCCGGCGACGCGTAACGGCTCGCCCCGCTGGATGCGCTCAAAGACGGATGGCCCCTGCGGCAGTTCAGCAGGGAAGTTCTCAAACGTGAAGGACGGCTCGCCCACCCACTCAGGGAGCACATCCGCCGGCAGTCCGTAGAACGACGTCGAGAAGATGTTGCCAAGCTCGCCAGCAGCGATAATGTCCTGAATCGTCAGGTTCAGCAGGTCGCGCAGCGCGACATCGCCTCGCCGCACCACGAACGCGTATGGCTCCTGCAACAGAAGCTCCTCCAGCAGCGCAAACCCATCGGACGACTGGTCAGGCAGCATGAGCTGCTCACGCCGCGCCACAACCGAGTTCACCTGAATATCTGCCAGCGCCTGCACGGCAGCCGTGAGGCTGTCGTACCGCTGTACCGCCGGCTGGAATCCCAGCCTCTCCGCCTGCTGCTCAAGCACCTCTACCGCGTCTTCCCCGACAGCAGCAACAGCGCCGTTCCCCAGAATGCCCAGCCCCTGCTCGGCAGTGTCGGCACGGACCAGCACGGCATAGCCGCCGCTGAATGTGGTGTTGGTAAACTCGACGTATTGCTCAAGCTCCCGGCGGTGCGGCATGGCCGCGGCAAGCATATCGACCTCCCCGTCGAAAAGCATGGGCAGGCCGGTCTGCCGGGTGACCTGCACAAACGTGATGTCAACCCCCCAGCGCTCGGCGATGTGACGCGCAAGTGCCGCCTCGTAGCCCTGCACTTCTCCGTTCTCCGCCAGCCCGGCCAGCGGCAGGTAGTTGAACAGCACACCCACACGCAGCTCGCCGCGCCTGCGGATACCAACAAGAGCCGACTCCTCGACGGCGGGCGGGACCGGCGTCACATTGACCGCCTCGGCAGGGACGGGGGTGCGGGTTGGCGTCGGCTCAACAGGAATCTCGGTTGGCGGGGCTTCCTCGGTCGGCTCAACAGCTTCGGCGGTCGGCCCTGAACTACATCCGACCGCCAGCAGCGTCAGCAGTGCGAGCAGCAGGGCAATCCGGATGATTGAAGGTCGTGCGTGCATAGGCGTTCCTTGCCTAGTCCTGGTACAGGGCATGCTGGTAGATGTACATTTCGACGTGCGGCGGCAGCATGTAGCGGATCGACCGCCCGGCTGCCACGCGGGCGCGGATGTCGGAGCCGGAGATGTCGATCAGCGGGGCGTCGAACGGCAGCAACGCCGCGCTCAGCCCCGGGATCAGCGCTTCCAGGCTGTGGAGGTCATATGCCGCACCAGGGCGGTCCATCACCCCCAGCCGTGCCTGCTCGATAATCCGCGCCGGATCATGCCAGGTAATGATATCGCGCAGCGAATCCCCGCCAATAAGAAATACGAGGGAGTGCTGCGGGTACTGGGCATTCAGCAGGGCGAGCATGTCCGCCGTGTAGTGTGGACCGGGGCGGTTCACGTCAATCTCGCAAAGCTCGAAGGCGGGGTTCTCGGCAATCGCGAGGGAGACCATCTCCAGACGGGCATTAACGGGCGAGATGCGCCGCCCCTGCTTGTGCGGAGGGTCGGCAGCAGGCACCCACAGCACGCGGGCGAGGGAGAGCTGTTCGCGTGCCTGTTCGGCGAGGATGAGATGCCCGTAGTGAGGTGGGTCGAACGTTCCGCCGAGCACACCCAGCCGCATTACTCAGCCCACTCCAGCTCCATGTCCCCGATGATAACGGTGTCCCCCTCCTCAATTCCGGCCTTCTCAAGCGCCTCGGTGATGCCGAGCGCGCGCAGGATTCGTTGAAAGCGCATCACGGCTTCCTCGTACTCCCAGTACGTCATCGCCACCGCCCGCTCGATGCGCTCACCGGTCACCCGGTATACGCCTTCCTCCACCTTGAAGATGCGGAAGGGGACCTCCTCTTCATCAGGCCGGAATACGGGCACTTCCTCCGTCGGCCTCGTCTCGGGGAGTTCCGCCATCATCTGCGCGACCCGGTTAAGCAATTCCTGCACGCCCTGATGCGTCACAGCGGAGATCGCCATCACCGGGTAGCCATGCTGAGAGACCGCACGCTCCACCTCCGGCCAGCGGGCCTGAGCGTCGGGCAGGTCCATCTTGTTCAGCACGACGATCTGCGGCTTCTCGGCCAGATTGGGGTCAAACAGGGCCAGTTCGGTGTTGATCTGTACGAAGTCGCCGATCGGGTTTTCACCCGCGCCGTCCAGCAGGTGGACGAGCAGACGCGTGCGCTGGACGTGCCGCAGGAAGCTGTGCCCCAGCCCTACCCCCGCGTGCGCGCCCTCCACGAGGCCGGGGATGTCGGCAAACACGATCTCGCGGTCGCCGACGGTCGCAACGCCCAGGCTCGGCTCCAGCGTGGTGAAGGGATACGGAGCGATCTTCGGCCTGGCGGCGCTGATCACGGAGATAAGCGTGGACTTGCCCGCATTGGGCACGCCAACCAGCCCAACGTCGGCAAGGAGCTTGAGTTCGAGCGTCACCCAGCGCTCGTCGCCGGGCTCGCCTTTTTCTGCCATGCGCGGAGCCTGGTTCGTGGATGACTTGAAACGGGCGTTCCCCCGCCCACCGCGACCGCCCCGCGCAACGACAAAGCGCTGGCCCTCCTGCGTCAGGTCGGCAAGAAGCTCGCCGCTTTCGGCGTCACGCACGATGGTGCCGGGCGGCACCTCGATTTCCAGATCTTGCCCCGCCGCCCCGAACCGGTTGAAGTTTCCGCCGGGCTGTCCGTTCGCCGCGCGAAAGTGGACCTGCCGTTGGAACTTCGACAGGGTGTTGAGGCGCGGGTTCACGACAAAGACGACGTCGCCGCCCTTGCCGCCATCGCCGCCTGCCGGGCCGCCTCGTGGAACATACTTCTCGCGGCGGAAGGCGACTGCACCCGCGCCGCCATCGCCGCCCTTGACATAGATCTTTGCTTCGTCCAAAAACATAGCTTGCCAAGCATACCAAACAAGAGAGCGCCTCGCTAGATGACTCTAACGCGGCGCTCTAATGCGGACAAAGTGCCAAGCGGCTAATGGTCGCGTTCCATCACCTGTGTAATGAGGGTACGCAGGGCGTCAACAGCCTCGCTTTGCGGCAGCCGGTCGAGCGTGGCGTGCGCCTGCACAGCAAGCGCCTGCGCCATCTGCCGCCCTTCCTCAACAGCTCCGCCCGCCACCAGCCGTTCCTTGAGCGGAAGGAGCGGGTCATCCTCGACGGTCACCACGCCAAGCGCCTCGTCGCGCTTGCCATTAGCGGACTTCCTCGCGATGGCCGCAGCGACACCCTTGCCCTGCGGGATATCCACACCGGCAGCCTTGCCCATCAACCGGGGGTCGCCGGTCAGGTCCAGCAGGTCGTCAATAATCTGGAAGATCAGCCCGAGGTAGAAGCCATACTCGCCCAGTGTGTCAATCGTCCGGCGGTCGGCGCCCGCAAGCTGCGCACCGAGCATGGCCGCGCCGCGGAACAGCGAGGCAGTCTTCTTGGCGACAATCTTCTGGTAAATCTCGCGGGTTAGTGTATTGTCCTTCGCGGCAGCCGCCTGGAGCGTCTCACCCTCGACCAGCGCCGTCGTCGCCTCGGAGAAGGTGATGTTGAGGTCCCCGTATGGGGCCATAAGCTCGTACACCTTCGTGAACAGAAAGTCGCCGGTGAGCAGCGCGAACGTCCGGCCCCACTTCTCGTTGATCGTGACGCGCCCCCGCCGCACAACGCCATGATCGTTAATATCGTCGTGGACCAGGGTTGCCGTATGGACAAGTTCAATTGCCGTCGCAACGGGGATCGCAGCTTTCAGGTCCTTGCCCCCTGCCGCCAAATACGCGTTGAACAGTACCCGCGGGCGCACCCGCTTGCCGCCCGCCGAGATGATGTGTCGGCTGGCCTCCTCAAGTACCGTTACCTCGCTGTGTACGACGTCTAGCATCATCTGGTCGACCGCAAGCACGGCTTCATCAATATTCATGAATAGGCTCTCCCCGTCGGGGCATCTGGTTGTTAATTTCAACCATTTGTTACTTTTATAATTTTTTGAATTGATTATAAAAACACGGGTAAAAACTGTCAACTAAGTCGGCTAAAAGACTCCGGTGTATACCATGTTGCCGGGAGCATTCCGCCCTACTCCTCGGCTTCCCGCCCGGTTGAGTCATAAGCAGCGACGATCTCTTCCAACCGGGGCGGGCCGCCACGCTGGAGGAACAGTTCCATCGCAATCGCGGCGAATTCAAAGAAGGCCTGTACGTCCTTAACACGCGCGAGATAGTACTCGGCGAGCTTGCGCTCTTCTTCGTTCAGGCGGGCCTTTGCCTCCTCGAGCTTGCGGGTGTTCTCATCGAGCACAGCGAGCGCAACCCCGACTTCACGCCGCTCGCGGCTCTCAACAATCGTGCGCACGACGGTCCACAGGTCGCTCTCGGCCTCATAGTACTTGCGCCGGTCGCCCTTTACCCATACTTCACGCACCATACCCCAGCGTTCCAGCGCACGCATATTCATGCTGACGCTGGCCTTCGACCTGCCGACGATCTCTTCAAGCTCGTCGAGTGAGAGCGGCTCCGGGCTCATGAGCAGCGCACCGTACAGATGCCCCATGACCGGGCTAAAACCGAAGAAGTCGGTTAGCTGCCCAAGCCCGTTGATCATGCTCTCATGTACTGCTTCGAGAGTTTTATCCATGTTGATACTTTCCGAATGGACTGAAAGTTTGTAACAAGATGATACCGGGCTTGCCCGGAAGCGTCAATGAAGCCGTGCGAACCGCCTCGTTAAGGCATTATCTATGCACAAATGAGACTGATTCTGTCTGGTATGTGTTGCTTGTCACGAATGGATATGGTATGATGAATCGCATCTCTTTTCTCGTATCTCGCCCCGCGCCGACCCATTTGACTAGACACAGTCAGGAGGAGCAAAGCACATATGCGTCGTTCGGATTCCGAAATTCCTGATATTGTCGTCGGGCGTTTGCCAATTTATCTGCGCGCGCTCATACGCCTTCAACAGGAAGGTCGCGAGATTACATCCTCTCAGGAACTAGGCGAACGCCTGGGAATCAGCTCGGCGCAGATCCGCAAGGATCTCTCACACTTCGGCGAGTTCGGTAAACAGGGGACGGGCTACACTGTCTCCACTCTCATCGCCGAGCTGCAGCGCATCCTCCACGTTGACCGCGAGTGGGAAGTTGCTCTCGTCGGCGTGGGCGACCTGGGCCGGGCCATCGCACACTATGGCGGCTTTGCACACCGCGGCTTCTGCATTACGCACCTTTTTGACAACGATCCGAACAAGATCGGCGAGAAGATCAACAACCTCGTTATCCAGCCTGTCAGCGAGTTGAAGGAAACCATCAAGAAGGCGGGCATCCGCATCGCGATGATCACCACGCCCGCCGACAGCGCCCAGGAAATCGCCAACGAACTGGTCGAGGCGGGGGTTGGCGCGATTCTGAGCTATGCGCCGGTCACGCTCAGCGTGCCGAAGCACGTGCGTGTGCAGTACATCGACCCGGTGCTCCACCTGCAGCGTATGTCGTACTACCTCAACGACCGCGACTAGTGCTCGCATCCCGACAACCTCGGTCGGGATCCCTTCGACCGGAATCAAAACAGCACCTGCCAAGTTGGCCGGTGCTGTGTTTGCTTTTTCGGCGTTGTACGTAGCGCCTAGATGTTCGGCGTGGCGCGCTGCAGCGCCTCGATGCGCTCCAGCCCGCGCGTTGCGCCGAGCGCCGCCGCACCGACCGGATCGTCGGCGAGGAACGCGGGGACGTGCGTTTCCTGCGTCAGATAGACATCGATGCCGCGCAGCAGCGCCGTACCACCGGTGAGGACCATCCCCCGGTCGATGATATCCGATGCCAACTCCGGCGGCGTGCGCTCCAGTACCTTCTTCACCGAACTCGCAATCACCTCAAGCGGCTCTTGCAGCGCCTCGATGATCTCGCTGGTCGTCAGTGTGATCATGCGCGGCAGGCCCGTCACCTGGTCACGGCCCTGGATGTCCATCCGCATCTCTTCGCCGATGTCCGTCGCAGCGCCGATGTTGATCTTCGCCAGCTCGGCAGTCAGCTCGCCGATGATGAGGTTGTACTTCTTGCGCGTGTAGTCGATGATGGCCTGGTCAAGCTGCATGCCACCTGCCCGCACCGAGGAAGCCGCGACGATGCCGTTCATCGCCACCACGGCAGCCTCGGTAGTGCCGCCGCCGATGTTCACAATCAGGTTGCCCGTCGGCGTATCCACTGGCAGGCCGGCGCCGATCGCCGCCGCAAGCGGGGCCGGGATCAACCGGGCCTCACGCGCCCCGGCCTGGATAGCCGCCTCATGCACGGCCCGGCGCTCGACGCTCGTCACCCCATACGGGACGGTGACCATCACTATCGGCTTGAACAGCCGAAAGCCGCCCATCACCTTGTCGAGGAAGTAGCGCAGCATTGCCTCCGTGACCTCGTAGTCGGCAATCACACCGTCACGGAGCGGGCGCATCACTTCGATCGTCTCCGGCGTGCGCCCGTACATGTCGCGCGCTTCCTGCCCGATGGCGACGATCTTCTCTTCTTCGATGGTGATGGCGACGATATCCGGCTCGTGCAGCAGGATCTGCTCCCGCTCACCGATCGTCACGTTCACCGTGCCCAGGTCAATCCCGAGCCGTCTTGAAAACATACTTCCTCCGAATGTCTACAACCAACCCACCGCCCGGAGCAGCACAGCACGTCCGGGCGATGGGTTCCGCCGGTGCAGGCGTCCAACCGTCCAGCCGGGGCCGGACGTCTCACGCGGTTCGCGTTCTACTCTTCCTCCGGGCCTCGCCCGAAGTCCATCGCACCCGGGCCCGTCCCACGATGGGCCGAGCGCCGTCCCACCTTGAGGCGGATATCCGCGCGGCGCAGTGCCGCCTCAAGCTGCGCGTACTTGGCCGGGTCGGCGGGAGGCCCCTCCGCCATCAGACGCTCGGCGCGGCGGCGAGCCTCCTCCGCACGGGCCAGGTCGATCTCGTCGGCCCGCTCGGCGGACTCCGCCAGCACGATCACCTTGTTGCCGGCCACCTGCAGAATGCCGCCGCCGATGGCGAACGACTCCTCCACACCGGCTTTACGCACGCGCAGCTCGCCATAGTCCAGCGTCGTGATAAGCGGGCTGTGGTTCGGCAGGATGCCCAACTGCCCCTCGACGCTCGGCGCCGTCACAATATCGACGTCGTCCTCAAAGACCGTGCGCTCCTGCGTGATGATCTGACAATGTATTGGCATTTTACACCCAAATCCCTGTATCGGTGAGACTTCCTGCGCGGGCAACGCCCGGCAGACATGCGTCTGCTGTGCAGGTCAGCTCACCTCAGCCCGGCTGCCATGCACAGCAGGCAGGCTGAGGCGAGGTTGATGTCTGTCTCTAGTCCGCCGCGCGAGCCTGGCGATGGCGCTCGATAACCTCGTCGATGCCGCCCGCCATATAGAAGTGCTGCTCGGGCACGTCGTCCAGCTCGCCGTCGAGGATCATACGGAAGCCGCGAACCGTCTCAGAGATCGGCACATAGCGCCCCTCACGGCCCGTGAACTGCTCCGCCACCCTGAACGGCTGGGTCAGGAAGCGCTGGATCTTACGGGCGCGCGCCACCGTCAGCTTGTCCTCTTCGGGCAGCTCCTCGATACCCAGGATCGCGATGATGTCCTGAAGGTCCTGGTAGCGCTGAAGCACCCGCTGGACCTCACGCGCGGTGTTGTAGTGCTCCTCACCGACCACGTCCGGCTGCAGAATACGGCTCGTGCTCGCCAGCGGGTCGACTGCCGGGTAAAGGCCCTGCTCCGAAAGCGACCGCTCCAGCGCGATCGTCGCGTCGAGGTGCGTGAAGGTCGCAACCGGCGCCGGGTCGGAGTAGTCGTCGGCGGGCACGTACACAGCCTGCATCGACGTGATCGAGCCGGTGCGGGTCGAGGTGATGCGCTCCTGCAGGTCGCCCATCTCCGCCGCCAGCGTCGGCTGGTAGCCCACCGCCGAGGGCATACGCCCGAGCAATGCGGACACCTCGGCGCCTGCCAGCGAGAAGCGGAAGATGTTATCGATGAACAACAGCACGTCGCGGCCCTGGTCACGCCAGTACTCAGCGTTTGCCAGGCCGGTCAGCGCCACGCGGAGACGCACGCCGGGCGGCTCGTTCATCTGCCCGAACACCATGACGGTCTTGTCCATCACGCCGCTCTCGATCATCTCCAGGCGGAGCGCCGTCCCCTCACGAGTGCGCTCCCCGACACCGGCAAACACCGAGAAGCCGCCGTGCTCATGGGCGATCGACCGGATGAGCTCCATGATGATGACCGTCTTGCCGACGCCCGCGCCGCCGAAGATGCCCGTCTTACCACCCCGGGTGAAGGGGGCGATCAGGTCGATGACCTTGATACCGGTCTCGAACACCTCGGTGGTTGTCGTCTGCTCCTCAAACGGGGGCGCCGGGCGGTGGATGGGATACCACGCGTCAACCTCTTCCGGGTTGAGCGGCTTGCCGTCAATCGGGCGGCCCAGCACGTCGAAGATGCGCCCCAGGGAAGCCGTCCCTACCGGCACACGGATCGGCGCGCCTGTGGCGTACGCCTCTACCCCGCGCGGCAGCCCGTCGGTGCTCTCCATGGCAACCGTCCGGACACGGTTCCCGCCGAGGTCCGTCTGGACCTCCAGCACGAGCGGATCCTGCCCCTCACGCGGAACTTCAATTGCCTCATAGATTTCCGGCATGCCGCCGGGCGGGAATTCAACGTCGACGACGGCGCCCAGGATCTGGACGACGCGGCCCCGGCTGCGGTAGCCATCTCGGCTTTTTTGAGTCTGCTGTGCTTCTGCACCCACTGTCTGTGCCATATTGCCCCTCGAATCTCTCATCTCATTAGTCGCGCATTACAATTTCTGCCTGAGCGCCTCGGCACCGCCGACGATGTCAAGCATCTCGCTCGTGATCGCAAGCTGGCGCGCCTTGTTGAAGCGCAGCGTCAACTCTTCGACAAGCGCGTTCGCGTTCTCAGTCGCGTTGCGCATCGCCACCATCCGCGCGGAGTGCTCGCTTGCCAGCGCCTCAAGCAGCGCCTGGTACAGCAGCACCTCCGTGAAGCGCGGCAGGATCTCCTCCAGAACCGCTTCCGCGTTCGGCTCGAAGCTGAAGACCGGGCGCAGATCGCCGATCTCCTCCTGAACCTGCTCAACATCCTCGGGCCGGGGCCGGAGCGGCAGCAGGCGCTCGACAACTGGTACCTGCTGGAGCGTGTTGACGAACTTTGTGTATACGAGGTTGACCTCGTCCACCTCGCCGGTGAGGAAGTCGTTGACGGCGGCCTGGTTGACCGGAGCCACGTCCATCACCGACGGTGTGCCCGGCAGACCGGTAAACTCGGCCTCGACGTAGTCGCCACGCCGCAGGAGAATGTCGCGCCCCTTGCGCCCTACGGTGATGTACCGCACCTCGACGCCCGACTCTTCAGCGAACCGGATCGCGTGGCGGGTGACATTCACGTTATACGGGCCGGCCAGCCCGCGGTCACTGGTGAACAGGATGATCATGATCCGGCGCCTCTCAGGCCGCTCGTTCAGCAGCGGGTGGTCGAGGCCCTCGGTATGGAAGGCAGCCAGGTCCCTCAGAACGTCGTATGCCGCCTCGGTGTAAGCGCGGCTGGCGAGCGCCTGGCTCTGCGCCCGCCTCACCTTGGAGGCGGAAACCGCCTCCAGCGCGCCCGTCACCTTCGCGATGTTCTTGATACTGCGTATGCGCCGTCTCAGTTCTCTTGCGGTAGCCATAGATCTCTACGCCTGCTGTCTAGGACCAGCCCGCCTTGAAGTCGCGAATCGCTTCCTGCAGCTTGGCCTCGATCTCATCGGTGAGCACCCAGCCATCCTGGATCGCCTTCGCGACATCCGGACGCTGCGTGGCCATGTACTGGAGGAAGTCCCGCTCGAAATCCCGCACCCGGTCCACCGGCACATCGTCGAGATACCCGCGCGTGCCCGCGTAGATGATCATAATCTGGTCGGTCACGGGCATCGGCTGGTACTGCGGCTGCTTGAGGATCTCGGTCAGGCGCATGCCTCGCTCAAGCTGCTCCTGCGTCGCCTTGTCAAGGTCGGAGCCGAACTGAGCAAACGCGGCCAGGTCGCGATACTGGGCCATGTCGAGGCGGAGACGACCGGCAACCGTCTTCATCGCCTTGCGCTGCGCGTCACCACCGACGCGGCTGACGGAGATACCGGCGTTAATCGCCGGACGGATGCCTGCGTTGAACAGGTCGGGCTCCAGGTAGATCTGGCCGTCCGTAATCGAGATGACGTTCGTCGGGATGTAGGCCGACACGTCGCCCAGCAGCGTTTCGATGATGGGGAGTGCAGTCAGGCTGCCGCCGCCTTCCTCATCCGAGAGCTGAGCCGCACGCTCAAGCAGGCGGGAGTGCAAGTAGAACACGTCGCCCGGGTAGGCCTCACGTCCCGGCGGGCGGCGCATCAGCAGCGAAACCTGGCGGTAAGCCCAGGCGTGCTTCGAGAGGTCGTCGTACACCACAAGCGCGTCGCGCCCGTCGTACATGAAGTACTCGCCGATGGCACAGCCGGCATACGGTGCGATGTACTGCAGCGCAGCCGATTCAGACGCAGTTGCCGACACGATGATGGTGTAGTCCATCGCGCCGTGCTCTTCCAGAATGGCAACGGTGCGGGCAACCTGCGCGCGCTTCTGGCCAATGGCCACGTAGATGCAGATCACATCCTGCCCGGCCTGGTTAATGATGGTATCGATGGCAATCGCGCTCTTACCCGTCTGGCGGTCACCGATGATCAACTCACGCTGGCCGCGCCCAATGGGGATGATGCTGTCGATGGCCTTGATACCCGTCTGGAGGGGCCGGTCCACGTTGCGGCGCTGGATTACACCCGGCGCGAGCCGCTCGATCGGCATGTACTTGTCGAAGTCAATCGGGCCTTTGCCGTCAATCGGCCTACCGAGGGGGTCCACCACGCGGCCAATGAGACCATCGCCGACCGGCACGGACGCCACACGCCCGAGCCCCCTCACCTGGCTGCCCTCGCTGATATCGGCATACTCGCCGAGGATGATGATACCCACCTCATCGTCCTCGAGGTTGAAGGCCAACCCCTGCGAGCCATTCTCAAACTGAACAAGTTCCTGGCTGCGAACGCCCTTCAGGCCCGAGGCGCGCGCAATGCCGTCGCCAACTTCGAGAACACGCCCGATCGTGTCGACCGCAATTTTGGGCTGGAAGCTCTCAATCTGCGCTTTGAGCTGCTCTGCTAGGTCTTTGGAGATGTTTGTCGCCATCTTGTCTCCCACTATCCATTTGTTATAAACGAAGGGTGACTCTACGGGGTCGCGTCAGCGCGGTGCCATGCTCATCGCTCGTGTCGTGGGGTGCGGTGTCCCAGAATGGTGCTCGGTGATCAAGGAAGGGCGGCATCCCGCCCAGGCACGCGCCGGTTCACTGCCATGGGTCGATTTTACCTAAACGAGCATAACTTGCCCACCTTTTCACAAATGGCCATAAACTAAATGCGCTTTCCGTGGCGCTCCTAGCCGCGCTCTTCGCCGTTCGGCGGGTCGTCCACCCGCTTCAGCCGCGCGGTGTTCCCTGCTCCCAGCGCCAGCGAGCGCTGGTATGCAGCCCAGATTGCACGCGAAATGACCGTCCGCAGGCCGCCCTTCTCAAGCTGGTAGAGCGCCTCGGCGGTAGTGCCTCCCGGCGAGGTAACCTCGTTGCGGAGTGTTGCCGGGTGCCGGGGCGATTGCCGCGCGTACTCCACGGTGCCCTGCATGGTCTGGAGCACCAACTGCTCGGCAACCCGCCGCGAAAAGCCCAGGTGTACGCCCGCGTCGATCATCGCTTCCATAAAGAGCAGGACGTAAGCAGGCCCGGTGCCGCTGAGCGCGGTCGCCATATCGAGGTAGGACTCCTCTTCCACATGCACCACCTCACCCAGCGCCCGCAGGATTGTGTCCGTCTGCTTCATCTGCTCGTCGGTGACCCGGTCCGTCGCCGTCCACACCGTGATCCCCGCGCCGATCTGCGCCGGCGTGTTCGGCATGGCACGCACGACAGCCGGGTGTGCCAGCCGCTCGGCAATCAGATTGATGGGGACACCGGCAGCAATCGACAGGACGAGCGCATCGGGCGCGATCAGCCCGCACAATTCGGATAGCACCTGTCCCATCGCCTGCGGCTTGACCGACAGGATCACGACATCCCGGTCTTTAACCGCCTCACGGTTGTCAGTCGTCCAGTTGACACCGTATCGCTTTTCAAGCTCCCTGCCCCGCTCGGCACGCGGCCCTGCGGCGAGCACGTCCTGCGGCTGCACGAGCTTCTCACGCAGCAGCGCCTTGATCATCGCCTCAGCCATCATGCCGCTGCCGATGAAGGCTATTTTCTTGTTCGTTAACATGCTGTCTCCACCTTACGCGATTGACCACAGGAGTATAGCATTGCCCTCACAATTGTGGAAACGGATATCGGCCAACCGCGCTAAACCCATCTCCCGGAGAAAATGTACTTCAGGAAGTCCGTCCGGTAGCGCCGGTTTGGCATGTACTGGTCGATCAACCCGACATCGAACGCCGCCGGGCGGAAGTGGAACAGCCGCTCGATGGTGCCCAGTTCGGCGGTCTGGCGCGCGGCCAGCATCTCTACCCACTGCTCGGTGATCGGCCAGCGGGCAAACAGCCCGTCGAGGAACCACGCCCCGGCGCTGTGCACCTGGAAGGGCACGCCAATGATCGGGCGGTGCGCGCCGATGGCGTACATCACGCGCATGATGAGCCGCCGGTAAGTCAAAAGCTCCGGCCCGCCCACCTCAACAATCTGGTCTACAAGGTCCAGGTTCTCCAGCGAGAGCGTAAGGCACGTAATCAGGTCTTCCACCCACAGCGGTTGCAAAATCTGCTCGCCGTCGCCGGGCACAAAGAAGACGGGGAACGACTTGATGAGCATCGCGAGGTGGGACGAGAAGCGGTCGCCCTCGCCGAACAGCACGGCGGAGCGGAAGATAGTGTACGCCAGCCCGCTACGGCGGATAATGTCCTCGATCTCGCCCTTGGCGCGCAGCGTCGGAAAGGCCGAGTAGCGGTCCGCGCCCAGCCGGCTCACCGTGATCAGCCTGCCGATGCGCGCCGCAAGCCCCGCCTCGACAATCGCCCTCGTCCCGGCGATGTCCACCTTCTCAAGCTGGGCGTGCCGTCCGCGCGTATCCGTACCAATGAGGTGAAAGACGGTATGCACGCCGTCCATTGCCGCGAGCAGCGAGTCCATGCTGTTAAGGTCGCCCATCATGGCGTGCACAGCGACACCGCGCGGCAGCCGGTCGAGGTCGCTGCCAGGGCGCAGCAGCACGCGCACCTTCAGACCGGGCAACTCACCCAGCCGCCGGATCAACCGCCGCCCGATAAACCCGGTAGCCCCTGTTACGAGGATCATGGCAGGCGCCTGCTCATGAGCGATGATTCTTCATGACTCTGCCATGAAAGTACCTGGGTACTCCATGAAGAGTCGTGTTGTAACGATCTGGAGTCCGACTTGTTATACTTAGTGGAAGGCACATACCCGCCCTCACGCCAAAGGGGGGTGGCACAGGGCATCACAGCTATCATAAAACTTTCCGTTGGTCTGCTTGAGCCAGCGTCATTGCCGAGCGTCCGGCAGATTATAGCGTCTCGCAGGCCATCTCAAAAACGTATTCCGTCCGCCGCAGGGGGTGTTTCGCGGCGGCTAACCTGTGTCAGGCGCCAGCACGACCAGGGAGAGCGTTATAGGAGACAGCTATATGGGGCATCGCAGAGTAGTTATCACTGGCCTCGGCGCCGTGACGCCGGTCGGCAACTCAGCCGAAGCGACGTGGCAGTCGCTTGTGAGCGGCCAGTCGGGCGTTTCCGGCATCACCCGCTTTGACGCAAGCGATCTGAGAACCCGCATCGCCGCCGAGGTCAAGGACTTCGACCCGGTCGCGCTGTTCGGTGCGCGCGAGGCTCGCCGAATGGACCGCTTCACGCAGTTCGCACTCGCCGCCGCCCTGGAGGCGTTGGACGACAGCGGGCTGACCATCAACGAGAGCAACGCCGCACGGGTGGGGGCGATCATCGGCAGCGGCATCGGCGGCGTCGGCACGCTTATCGAGGAGGCCTACAAAGCGGTCGAGAAGGGCGAGCAGTGGACCAGCCCGCACATGGTGCCGATGATCCTGCCCGACACTGCACCGGGCAAGATCGCCATCGAGCTGGGCGCGCGCGGCCCGAACATGAGCATTGCCACCGCCTGCGCCTCCAGCACCAACGCCATCGGCGAGGCAGCAGCGACCATCCAGCGCGGCGCAGCAGACGTGATCATTACCGGCGGCGCGGAAGCCGGCATCCTGAAGCTCGTCATTGCCGGGTTCAGCAACATGGGGGCGCTCTCGCAGCGCAACGACGAGCCGGAGCGTGCCTCCCGCCCGTTTGACCGCGATCGCGACGGCTTTGTGGCCGGGGAAGGCGCCACGATCCTGATCCTCGAAAGCGAGGAGCACGCCCGCGCGCGTGGCGCGCGCATCTATGCCGAGGTGCTCGGCTACGGAGCCTCCGCCGACGCCTACCACATCACCGCCCCGCTTGAGAACGGCGAAGGCGCGATCATCGCAATGAAGCAGGCACTGGCAACCGCCGGGATTCAGCCCTCGGATGTGGACTACCTGAATGCGCACGGCACAAGCACCGATCTCAATGACCGCTCGGAGACGCGCGCCATCAAGCACGTGTTCGGCGAGGCGGCTTACGATCTGCCGATCAGCTCAACCAAGAGCATGACCGGCCATCTGATGGGCGCGGCGGGCGCGCTTGAGGCGCTGGCGTGCGTCATGGCGATCCAGACCAACTGCATACCGCCGACGATCAACTATGAAAACCCTGATCCGGAGCTGGACCTCGACTATGTACCCAACGAGGCCCGTTCCGTTGACGTTCGTATCGCGATGTCCAACTCTTTCGGCTTTGGTGGGCATAACGCGAGTCTTGTGATAGGTCGTTACGATGGCTAGCATCGAAACTCCCGTCAGGCAGAAGCGCAGGAAGGCCACCAGCAGGCGCCAGCGAGCCAACGGACGCTACGCGCATGTGATCGGCTGGGGCGTCGAAGTGCCCGAACGCGTGCTCACCAACCGGGACCTTGAGCAGCTTGTGGA
>ERZ773359.138-NODE-138-length-94374-cov-6.931223_pt1 | contig 94374 bp, 95 predicted proteins | sample MGYA00374955_ERZ773359 | MGnify/ENA primary metagenome ERZ773359 (study PRJEB29098, sample SAMN04486028) | biogas fermenter metagenome | study: EMG produced TPA metagenomics assembly of the Biogas fermentation microbial communities from Germany - Plant 4 DNA1... | reverse complement strand
ACAGTGGCTTCGGTCACTGATTTAATACAATATTAATTGTACAAGGAGGTGAAAAGAGTATGCAGAGCAATTCGGTTAACACAATGATGTTGATTTTCGGAATTACGGATAATGCCAAAACCGGTACCACCAAAGGGCTTTCATCAGGGGATGATACCTTCATGAAAATGCTCAGCGAAAAGATTGCCGAGAGAAAAAACAACAGATTACAACCCCAACTCATCAACAGAAAAATGAACTTAACTGAAAGCCGTGTATTAAACGATGATTCCGAGTCTCCGAATGATACCGGGTCCGTAAATGATACCGGACCTGTGTATAATAAGAAACCTGGACCTGAAGCAGATAAGCTTGACAAGGGGTTTGAAAAAGTTGCTGAAGCATCAGGGCAGGAAACCGAGGATCTAAAAGACGGTGAAGAGGAAATCCGGGAAAAGATCAGCTCCCTTGAAGCATTAATAGCTTTGTTGGAGGAACTGATGGCCCGATTGAGTTTAAAAGACACTCAAGTCGCTGCCAAACCGTCGAATGCTTCGCAGGAATTAACTCTGTGGGCTGAAAACAAAGAAATTTCCCCTATGGAACTGTTAATGGCCCTGGTCAGGAAAGATGCCGTAAAGCTTGAAGCAATAATGAAAGAAGCGGGCAACAGCATCAATACTCCTGAAATCAACCAACTGCTTGAAAAAATCCAGGCCCTTTTGGAAAAGCTTGCCGATGACAAAAATATGCCACTGCTGAAAGTCGAGGTGGCAGGTGAAAATGTGGGCATGGAAGAATTGATTGAGCAGCTTAAGGACCAGTGCAGGCAGCTGATTGACAAGCTTAATGAACAGGTGTCGGAGCTGAATGCTTCTCTCAATGAAGAAGCTGTCGGGGAAGAACCGGTTCTGAGTGAAACTGTGAAGACTGGGCCTGGAGCCCGGCATGATTCAAAAGATGCCGAAGGCGGTTCTTCGGCTCACGCTGAAGATGCTGAGGCTATCCAGGTGAAGACATACGCTGATACTGATAATTATTTCGAAAACATTATTGCCCAGAACAATCCGATACCTGAGAAAAGCCCGGCTCAGCCGGAAGTCATTGAAAAGATGCAGCTTCCTTTTTCCGAAAAGCCTCTTGCCCATACAGTTACAAACCAGGTAATAATGAAGTTAAAGCTTATGGCAGGCGAAAGCAAACAGGAGATGGAAATGCATTTGAAGCCTGAAAGTCTTGGCAGGCTGACCCTTAAGATCATCCATGAACGGGGAGAAATATTAGCAAGGATCACCGCCGAGAATCAGCAGGTAAAAGCAATTCTTGAGAATAATATGCAAATGCTTAAAGATGCGCTGGAAAAAAATGGCTTAAATGTCCAGGACCTCAGCGTCTCGGTGGGAAACGACAGCGATGCCCGACATAACAGGGAAAGCCGTGATGATAAGGGCATAGCGGATTCAGTAGGATTAAGGAGGATGACAGGCATTTCTTCGCAGCCAGACACTGATAAGCTCCGTTTGAGAACCCGAATTGAAAAAGAGTATTTTAAAGATACCTCTCATATTAACCTTACGGCTTAGCCCCCGAATCAATTTAAGGGAAAGGAAGTGAGAAAATGTCTGTAACTTCAGCAACAGAGACGGGCAGGCAAAAAACAATTGAAGAACTTATCGAATCTCAGGCCCAATCCAATGCGTCCACCCGTAATACGGGGGAACTGGGCAAGGATGATTTCCTGAAGCTTCTTATTACCCAGGTACAAAACCAGGATCCTCTGAATCCGTCCACCGATACCGAGTTTATTGCACAATTGGCACAGTTCAGTTCTCTTGAACAGATGCAGAACCTCAACAAGTCTTTTGCCTACTCAGCAGGGATTTCCCTGATAGGCAAGTATATCTCGGCAGAGGTGGATGACGGAAACGGAAAGGTTAAGTTTGTTGACGGCCAGGTCGAGACCATCCATATAATCAAAGGAGAGGTATATGCAGTTGTAGGGGAAGACGATGTACCGCTGGACAAAATAACCTGGGTCGGCAACGAGAACCTAAATGCCGGCGGAGATGTTACCGGATACAGCGGGATAATCGGAATGCTGGGCAAGGCTCATATTGTTAACGATGCAGGTAAAACCGGTTCTATCGAAGGAATAATTTCAACAGTCGTCAAGGAAACCAACGGTGTATACGCAATACTGGATGAAGTGGATATAAAGCCGTATAACCTTGATCTAGCCGGTTTAGAGAATGTTGAAGACTATGTTAAGGCAATGACCGGCAAAGAAATATCCTGCAAGATCGAGGACGATTTGACGGGAGAAAAATTCAAGGTTGAGGGAACCCTAAGGGGCGGTTACTATGATGAAGCCGGTGAGATAAGACTGATCCTTGACAAGGTTAAAGTTCCCGCCGGAAATATCTACTCAACCCAGAAAATTGATCTTTTATCCACCGAGCAAATGCTTCTGAATGAAATACTGAAGGAGCTTAAGAAGCTGAATGCGTCCGGAAATACATCCGATGGCACATCGGATGAGTCCGGCCCGACCGATGACACATCGGAGCCCGATCCGGCCGAAGGGACCGAACCGTCCGGCGAATCATGATGGGAGGAAGTATTATGAATATTAACAATCGTCCCATTCAAAGTATTCATCAGGTTGTAGGAACATCGAAGCCCGCTGTGAAAGCTCCTGTTTCCAGGCCGGGAGAAGATTTTAATTCCATCTTGAATCAGAAGCTAAGTGAAAGCCGGGAGATAAAAATCTCGAAACATGCGGCGATGCGTTTGGAATCCCGAAACATAAAACTGGATGCCGGCCATGTTGAAAGGTTAAAAAATGCGGTGGATAAGGCATCGTCCAAAGGCGTAAGGGATACACTGGTGGTTATGGACGATATGGCGTTTGTTGTAAATGTCAATGCAAGAACGGTAATAACCGCGTTAAACCAAAGCGAGCTTAAAGACAATGTTTTTACAAATATTGACGGAGCGGTGTTTACCTGATTGTTCACAGCATAATGACAATAACACACAATATTTTTATTAGTCACATTATACGGCCGGACCCACCGGGAGGCCGTTCATTCCCGAATGACAGACGGAATGAAGACTTTAAGGAGGTTGATTTTTTATGATGATGTCCATGTTTGCAAGTGTTTCAGGCTTGAAGGCTCATCAGACCCGCATGGATGTAATAGGCAATAATATTGCCAACGTCAATACAGTAGGTTTCAAAGCAAGCCGTGCAACTTTCCAGGAAATTTTTTCACAAACCCTGTCTCCTGCCGGTTCGCCTGATTCATTAACAGGGCGCGGCGGTACTAATCCAATGCAGATTGGTCTTGGTATGAATATAGATGCGATTGACGTTCTGATGGACAGAGGAAGCGTGCAAAGGACAGAAAGCCCAACCGACCTGTCAATAGAAGGTGAAGGCTTTTTTATCGTCAGAAGCGGAAATCAAGGTGAATATTTATTCACAAGGGCAGGTAATTTCATAATAGACAAGCTGGGAAACCTTGTGACCTCGACCGGACAAAATGTCTATGGTTGGATGAAATACGAATACGGTGATGAAGGATATGTATTTGATACCCAGGAACCCATCATGCCCCTGAACCTTTATTCGGATATTTATAACAGCAACAAGAGGATTATAGCTGCCAAGGCGACTACTCAGGCAATCCTGGCCGGAAATCTTGATGCCACCGTTACGCCGGTAGGCGGATATACAGGTAATGCAGTTGAGGGAGCGGATTTACAGACCATTCATGACGTGGTTGATGCTGACGGAAAGCCAGGCAGTGACGGTATACCTGACGTTAAAGTGGGCACTGAGGAAACAGCTGAAGGTAGTGAAGATAAATTTGCAAATGTTGCTCCGCATTTTACCGTTCCTGTATCCGTATATGATGAACTGGGGAATGAGTATAAACTGACTGTAAAGTTTTGGAAAAACTTTACCCAGAGCGTGACAGGTACCGATGGTAAGACAACTATTGAAACATCATGGTACTATGTGGTTGACGGCGGCAAAAATGCTACGGCAACCAAATCAGCATCCGGATTTATTAAGTTCGATTCTTCAGGGAAATTAATTAAGGACGTACCGGGTTTCGATTGCAAACCAACCATAGAAATAACACCGGGTACTGCAATGGGAACCGGACCGTTTGAATTTGAGCTTAATATGGAGCAGCTTTCCATGTTCGCTGATGATTCATCTGTTAAAACAACCTATGTTGACGGTTATGCACCGGGAACATTGGTTACTTTCAGCATAAGCAACGACGGAATCATTACAGGAGTTTACGATAATGGCCGGCAACAGCCACTGGGACAAATTGCCCTTGCTATTTTTGATAACCCGGCAGGTCTCCAGAAGGTAGGTGCTAACCAGTTTGCCCAGACACCCAACTCCGGTGATTTCAGAGTAGGCAAGCAGCCTGGAAAAGACGGCGCCGGCACTTTGGTTCCCGGTACTCTGGAAATGTCCAATGTGGACCTTGCCAAGCAGTTTACCGAAATGATAATAACCCAGAGAGGATTCCAGGCCAACAGCCGAGTAATGACAACGTCAGACGAAATACTACAGGAACTTTCAAATATTAAACGTTAATTGACTGACAGGGGTTGTCTCAGGTTTTGATCCCGGGACAGCCCTGTACCCAAATTGAAAGGCGGGACCATATGATACAAGTAACGCGTATAAATAATACACAGTTTGTTATCAACGCAGACTGGATCGAAACGGTTGAATCGACCCCCGATACAGTTATAACCCTTACCAACGGGAAAAAATTTGTTGTAACCGAAAAGGTTAACGAAGTAATAGACAGGGTAATAGAATATAAGCAAAAAGTTTTTTTTCTCAACAGAACAATTAATACTTCGCCGATAAATGACGATAAATGACATAGAATCAATCATTAAAAGGAGTGTCATATTTTGCAGGGCAAGTCATTGTATACCATATTACTCTCCATTATAGCCGTTCTTACACTGGCTTTGGCGGTTATGATCATTTTCATATTTACTGCGTTTAATACCAACAGAGGAGCACCTTCTTCCGGGGAGACGCCAAAACCACTGGTGGAACGTGCAGTGCCCAAAGAAGAACAGCAAGAGTTTAAGCTTTTTGGTGAAAGCAATGAAGCCATATTTAATATCAAAAGCACCGAGGATCATCCTAACAGCTTTCTTATGACATCCATATCCATTATTTATGACGGAGGCAAAAAAAATAAGCTGGCCGAAGAGCGCAAAGAGCTTCTGAATAAAAATTTAAGCATGCTGAAACAGGCTTGTATAAAATATTTTATGAACCAAAGCTTCGATGACCTGAGTGGAGAAGAAGCAATGGATAAAGCCCGGACATCCTTAAAAGCTGCCTTTAATGAAATAGTAAGAACAGATGATTCTGAAGAGGCGATTGTAATAGACGTAGTCTTTGATAAATGGATCAGACAGTAACAGGGGTGGAACTTGTGGGAGATATTTTATCTCAGAATGAAATAGACAGGTTGCTGCAACAGCTTAATACAGGCGAACTCGATGTTAAAGAGTTTAAATTAGATAATACCGAGAAGAAGATACGCAATCATGACTTTCGTCGTCCGAGCAAATTTGCAAAGGATCATCTGCGAACTTTGCAGATCATCAATGAGAACTATGCGAGGCTTTTGACCAACTTTCTTTCAGGTTACTTAAGAACCCTGGTGCAGGTAGACGTACAGACTGTCCAGGCCATGCAATACTCGGAGTTCACCAATTCAATAGCTAATCCTGCCGTGCTGGGAATTATAAATTTTAATCCGTTGCCCGGCTCAATAATAATGGAAATAAACCCCTCAATTGCTTATGCCCTTATCGACAGAATACTGGGCGGCAGAGGATTTACTGTGGAAAAAGTGAGGGGATTTACTGAAATAGAACTGGCCATTTTAATGCGGCTAATTACTCAAATGCTTGGATTGATGCGAGATCCCTGGGAAAATGTAACGACTGTCAGGCCAAGCCTGGACAGGATAGAGACAAATGCACAGTTTGCCCAGCTTATGTCGCCGAATGAAATGGTTGTTTTAGTTACGTTTACGGCAAAAATCGGCGAAGTGGAAGGATTGTTGAATTTATGTATACCTCATATGACAGTTGAACCTGTTATGAGCAAACTTTCGACAAAACTCTGGTTTTCTCTTATCGAACATGGAACTGACGAAGAAAGCAAAGAAGTTATTGAGAAAAGGATAGAGGAAAGTAAAATTACAGTTTCTGCAATATTAGGAAGGACAACCATCTCGGTACACGATTTTCTGATGTTGCAGCAGGGTGATGTCCTGACGCTGAACACAGATGTAAACGGCAAGATAGAGGTTATGGTCGGGGATATGCTGAAATTTTACGGGAAGCCCGGCGCACGGAACAAGAAAATGGCAGTTAAGATTACTGATATAGTCCGAGAGGAGGAGTATTAATATGGGAGATATGTTATCTCAGGCTGAAATAGATGCCCTGTTGAATGGTACGGGCCTTGAACCGATATCACAACATTCTGAATCTAAAGAAGAATATCCCTATAAAGATATGAACACTCAGTCAAATGCGCCGAAGCAATATTTACTGACTGATGAAGACAAGGATGCCCTTGGGGAAGTAGGAAATATTTCAATGGGAACATCCGCAACGACGCTTTACACGCTTCTTGGGCAAAAGGTGAGCATTACGACTCCCAGGGTCGAAGAAACAACCTGGGAAGAAGTGTTTTCAAGATTCGATAAGCCTTATATTGCCGTTAAGGTTCGGTATACCCAGGGATTAAAAGGCTATAATCTCCTGATTATAAAGGAAGAAGACGCCAAAATCATCACTGATCTGATGATGGGCGGTGACGGTTATGGCAACATGAATGAAGAATTCGGCGATTTGCACTTAAGCGCCATAAGTGAGGCAATGAATCAAATGGTGGGTTCTTCATCCACGTCATTATCATCAATGTTTGATAAGCGGGTGGATATATCACCGCCGGAACTGGTTTTGTGTGACGTTGGCGAAGATAATTCGAAAATACGGATAGATGATGAATCCCATAATATAGTTGTTATCCTTTTTTCCCTTAAAGTCGGCGATTTGATCGACAGTGAAATCATGCAGATTTTACCGATTCCTTTCGCTAAAGAAATTGCAGATAATCTGTTACATAAAGGACAACCGGCGTCGCCGGCTGTCGAGTCTCCTCCGGCTGTCGAGCCTCCTCCGGCCGTCGAATCTCCGGCGGCTGCAAAACCGCAAAGCCGGAATGTTGGCCCTCATGCTCAAATACCGCAATATCAACAGCAACCTCAACAGGCTCCTCCAACTCCGCAGCAGAGTCCATATGGCCCCTATGGTTCATATGGCTATCAGTCTGGGCCTGAATATCAAATGCCTCAACAGAAACAGGAATTCCAGCAGCCGGTAAATGTTCAGCCTATGCAATTCCAGAGTTTTGATGACGGTCTGGCTGATGTGGAAAGGAAAAATATAAGCCTTTTGATGGACGTGCCATTGCAAATTGCTGTCGAATTAGGGCGAACCACCAAAAAGATCAGGGAGATCCTGGAGTTTGGACAAGGTTCCATTATAGAACTGGATAAACTTGCCGGAGAACCCGTGGATATCCTGGTGAACGGCAGAGTTATCGCCAAGGGTGAGGTTGTTGTTATTGATGAAAGTTTCGGAGTAAGAATCACAGATATAATACATCCTTCAAAACGGCTATAGGACAGAATAATGACGAAAATACTTTAATTTTGTCAGAATATCAATTATAATTGATAGTAAATAAAAAATATGGGTATATGTTTAATATGTATGTTGATTATTACAGGGAGAGGATATGACCTATGGCAAACATTCTGATCGTTGATGATGCTGCATTTATGCGTATGATGATCAAAGACATCCTTTCAAAAAACGGTTATACTGTAATTGCGGAAGCCGAGAATGGATATAAGGCAGTCGAAAAATATGTTGAGGTAAATCCCGATTTGGTTATTATGGATATAACAATGCCTGAAATGGATGGAATCCAGGCCGTAAAACAGATTAAGGCAATAGATGGGTCTGCTAAGATAATTATGTGTTCGGCTATGGGGCAGCAGGCCATGGTCATTGAATCTATACAGGCTGGTGCGAGAGATTTTATCGTTAAACCTTTCCAAGCAGAGCGTGTTTTGGAAGCCGTCAGAAAGGTAGTTGGGTAGTTTAACCCTAAAAAAGGGGGGGCTTCTATGTTTGAGGAATTTATAGACACGCTTGGGATATTTTTGGTATTTATAGCAGTTTTATTGCTTTGTTATTATACTACCAGGTTTATTGGCAGGAAAATGTCCGGCGGGATGAAGAATAAAAACATGAAAATTATAGAAACCCTTTCCTTGGGGCCTGATCGATGTCTTTATCTTATTCTTGTCGGGAATAAGCATTTTCTTTTTTTTTCCAGCAAAAAAGGTTTAGAACTTGTATCTGAAATAGATGCGGATATACTGACCGAGGATACCGAAAGACCGGAAGAATCAGAAAAAACAGGCTTTAATTTCAAGAGGATCTTTGAAACATATTCCGGATTGAGTGATAAAAAGAATAACCGCTCAGATGGAGACGTTGATGTGGAAGAATCGGAAGAAACTAAAATTCAGAGAAGTATTAAGAGACTGAAGAGAATTAATGCCAATAATCACATAAGGAAATAAACTATGCAAATGAAAAAAACAGTAATATGCCTTATACTGGTTGTACTATGTTTTGCTTTGCTGAGCAATGTCGCCTTTGCGGCGCCGGGGATATCCATTTCTGATGAGGGTATTACCATAAATTCTACTGATGACCCGGTAGAAATCAGAGCCAGCATAAAGTTGCTGTTACTCCTGACGGTTTTGTCGATATTACCTTCAATTCTCATAATGATGACTTCCTTTACCCGCATAATAATTATTCTCTCCTTTTTGAGAAATTCCATGGGCACGCAGCAAACACCGCCCAATCAGGTGGTTATAGGGCTTGCCCTGTTTTTGACGTTTTTTATAATGTCTCCTGTTATGTCCGATATTAATGAAAATGCTCTTGTACCGTTCACTGAAAGTAAGATTACACTGGAAGAGGCAATAGATACCTCTGAGGACATAATAAAAGACAACATGCTAAAATACACAAGAGATAAAGATCTGGCCTTATTCGCAAGTATAGCCGGGGTTGAGCCTCCTGAAAAACTGACCGATCTTCCTCTTACGGTAGTTACGCCCGCTTTTATGATAAGTGAATTAAATACGGCATTCAGAATGGGTTTTATGCTGTATATACCTTTTCTGGTGATTGATATGGTGGTAGCCAGCACACTGATGGCCATGGGTATGATGATGCTGCCGCCCGTGATGATATCCATGCCTTTTAAAATATTACTGTTTATTTTGGTGGACGGATGGAATCTCTTAACCGAAACCATCATTAAATCCTTTGTACGATAGCTGCTAGAAGTGAGGGATGGAATTGGAGCAATATCTGCTGGATGTAGCCAGAGATGCTTTGTTAACTGTTATAAAGATATCTGCGCCGGTCCTGTTGGTTGGTCTGGTGGTAGGTTTGGTTGTCAGTATATTGCAGGCTACGACACAAATTAATGAGCAGTCCCTGCACTTTGTTCCCAAAATAGTGGCTATGATAGTAACTTTACTTCTCTTAGGTTCATGGATGCTCACCACATTGAAAGAATTTACTTTACGCATGTATGAAAGTATGCTTCGGTTTATTGGAATGTGAAGCTTAGTAGCAGGGGGGTAACCATGACCGTCATACCCTTTGATATATTTCAGGATATATGGACCATATTCTTACTTGTTTTCGTTCGCATTACAGGAATGTTTTTCTTATCGCCTATTTTTGGAAGAAGGAATATACCTAATTATTTTAAAGCGGGGTTTTGCTTTGTTTTGTCAATTATTACGGCAAATTCAATACCTGTGCCCCAACTGAACTATACGTCTCTGGCGGCTTATATTATTGTTATAGCCAAAGAACTTCTGATAGGACTAATGCTGGGCTTTATTTCCTATTTACTGTTTTCCAGTATTTATATTGCCGGACAATTGATAGACATGCGCATAGGCTTTGGCATGATCTCGGTTTTTGATCCCATCACAAACGTTCAGATACCAATCACTGCCGACTTTTATGTTATAATTGCAACTGTAATGATGCTTGTTACAGATGCACATCACCTTTTGATCCAGGCATTGGTTGACAGCTACAAAATTCTTCCAATAGGTGAGGCAGTATTTGACGGCGCTGCGATGAGTCAGGTAATTAAACTGTTTTCTGACATTTTCGCGCTTGGATTTAAAATAGCGGCTCCTGTAACGGTTTCAATATTAATTACTGATATTTCTCTGGGAATTATTTCTAAAAGTATTCCTCAACTAAATGTTTTCATGCTGGGCATGCCAATAAAAATTATACTTGGGTTAACCGTTATTCTAATTACTATCGGAGCTTTTAAGGGGATCGTGAATGTTATTATCCAGGGAACATATGAGGAGATTTATAATTTCTTAAGACAGGCGAAAGGCTCATGATTGATATTAACCTTCAGCTGTTTGCTGATACTTCCGACAAAACGGAAAAAGCGACGCCAAAGAAACGGCAGGATTTAAGAAAAAAGGGTCAGGTAATGCAGAGCAGGGAGCTGCCCCCGAACCTGATCCTGCTGATAATGTTTATTTCGATGAAAATACTGGGCAAAAGCCTTTTTGAAGGCTTCAGCGCGATTTTTAACATTTTTTTTACCCAAACATCCGGATATAATCTGCAGGAACCCAATGAAATAATGCGACTGGTAATATTCGTTACCCTTGAAATGGCAAAAATGGTGGCTCCGTTTTTTATTATAGCCATTTTGGTCGGTGTTTTGGGAACTTATGTTCAAATCGGGTTTCTTTTTACGACTGAAGTGTTAAAACCGAAATTCTCCAATCTCAACCCCATTAACGGTCTTAAAAAACTCTTCTCGGCAAGGTCTGCATTCGAGCTCTTAAAATCAATATTAAAGGTCATCCTGGTGGGATGGGTGGCATGGAGCTCAATACGAAACGAATTTACCAATATGATGAAGCTTATGGATCTGCCGGTTGTGTCAGTTGCAGGTTATCTGGCCAATACGGCTCTCAATATAGCAATTAAAATATGCTTTGCCCTCCTGGTTGTTTCAGCTGTGGATTATTTCTTTCAATGGCGAAGATATGAAAAAGACATTCGTATGAGTAAACAGGAAGTAAAAGAAGAATATAAGCAAATGGAAGGCAATCCTGAAATTAAATCCAGGATAAGGCAGAAACAGAGGGAAATATCCATGCGCCGAATGCTGAAGGATGTGCCCCAGGCTGATGTAGTCATAACAAACCCTACCCATTACGCAGTTGCAATTAAATATGATGCCGGCAAAATGTCGGCGCCGTATGTACTGGCAAAGGGTGTGGATTTTATGGCAAAACGCATCAAAGAAGTGGCTAAAGAGCATAATGTACATATTATGGAGAACGTGGCCCTTGCCCAGGCATTGTACAATACGGTCGAAGTTGGCCAGCCTATTCCTCCGGAACTGTATAAGGCGGTCGCGGAAGTTCTGGCCTTCGTTTACGAGCTCGAGGGAAGAAGACCTGTATAAATACATATGCCTACACAAATGACATTGAATTGTGTTAAACTTATTAACAATAAAATTTGTTCTTGTTTGAGGAGGATTCATTTGACAAGAATTCCTGATGAAGTCCTGGAAACTGTAAAAACCCTGGAGAACAGAATAGGATACACATACCGAAATAAGCAATATGCAATAAATGCTCTCGTTCACAGCTCATTTTCAAATGAAAACCATAGCTTTGCGTTGAAAAGCAATGAACGGCTCGAGTTTTTAGGCGATGCAATTTTAGAATTTATCATGAGCCTTATGCTGTATAATAACCCTAAATATTTCAGCGAGGGGGAAATGAGTAAATTACGGGCTCTTATCGTATGCGAGGCATCATTGAATGAATGTGCCAGGAAAATAGGCTTAGGCGAGCTCCTTATGCTTGGTAAAGGTGAGGAAGCCAACGGCGGAAGAACAAGGCCGTCAATACTGTCGGATGCTATGGAAGCTATAATAGGAAGTATATATTTAGACGGCGGTATTGATGAGGCCGAAGGCTTTATAATGCATTTTTTAGGAGATATCTATCATAAGGCTATAGAAGGAATGCTGTTTATGGACTATAAAACAGCGCTGCAGGAAGAGCTTCAGAAAACCGGAGATGTCCAGATCCAATACAAGCTGATAGAGTCTGTGGGGCCGGATCATGCGAAGACCTTCAAAATAGCTGTCTGCTCCAATGGAAAAACCATCGGAACCGGCGTGGGGAAATCAAAAAAGGACGCGGAACAAATGGCTGCAAAAGCGGCATTGGAGGAAATGGGGAGAATCAGGTAGAGAGGAATTTTGATGAAGAGAAACCGACATATTAATATACCTATATTCATACCGCATATGGGCTGCCCGCATGCCTGTGTTTTCTGCAATCAGAAAAAAATCAGCGGCGCCCTTTTCCAGTCTCCGATGCGAGTAAAAAAGATTCTTGAGGAGAGTTTTTCTACAACAGGCAGAGATGATGATGTTGAGATAGCCTTTTTTGGGGGAAGCTTTACCGGTATTCCGGAGAATGAGATGATAGAGTATCTTGAGCTTGCCCAGCCATATCTGAAAGCCGGAAGAGCCTCGGGTATCCGGCTTTCTACCAGGCCTGACACAATAACACCACAAAAACTGAAGATCCTGGAAAGCTACGGAGTTACAGTAATTGAACTGGGAGTTCAAAGCCTTGATCCTGAAGTTCTGCTTATGAGCCAGAGAGGCCATACAGTTGAGGACGTGGTATCAGCCTGCTCATTGATACATGAGGCAGGAATAAAGCTGGGCATCCAAACAATGCTGGGGCTTCCTGCCGATACCTATGAAAAAGCCGTCAGAACGGCACAAGATGTCATAAGGCTGAAACCCGACATGGTCAGGATATACCCGGCTTTGGTAATAAAAGATACTTTGCTGCAGGAATATTATTTAACCGGCCGGTATACCCCTCTTGGTCTGGAAGAGGCCATCGAATGGTGCGCCGGTATTTTGCCGTTATACAGGAAAGCAGGAATTACGGTTTTGAGAATCGGACTTCAGGATTCCGATACCTTGGGAAGTTCGGTAGTGGCAGGCCCATATCATCCCGCTTTCGGCGAGTTGGTGGAATCCAGGATCTTATACAGGAAACTGACTCAATGGCTGGATATGCACCTGGAGAACCAAAAGCGGATCATTATCAGGACACGGCCTCAGCTTCTTTCGAAGCTGGTGGGCCAGAAAAGGACAAATATTGAAGCCGTAAAAGAGAAATATAGATTAAATGAGGTAATTGTCAAAGGGGATCTTGAGGACGGCGAGTTTTTGATAGAAGTGGAGTAATTGGAGGGGTTGCGGTGAGAACCATACACGTATCAGAAATAACAGAAGCCGTAGAGGGATTATGTATTGAAGCGAATCTTGTTCTGAACCGGGATATAAGGGAAGCGCTCGAAAAAGCTGAAAAAATCGAGGAATCCGAGACAGGACGCTCCATTCTTCAGAGCCTGATAAAAAATGCCGATATAGCGGCCAGCGACGGACTGGCAATTTGTCAGGATACAGGAATGGTTATTATTTTTGTTGAACTGGGCCAGGAGGCTCATATAGTCGGCGGCAGCCTGGAAGAAGCCATAAACCAGGGAGTAAGGCAGGGATACAAAAAAGGATACCTGAGAAACTCTGTGGTTGAAGACCCTTTGAGAAGAAAAAATACCGGAGATAATACCCCCGCTATTATCTATTATAATATTGTGGAGGGAGACAGGCTTACATTGCATGTGGCTCCCAAAGGCTTCGGCAGTGAAAATATGAGTGCGATAAAAATGCTTAAGCCATCCGAAGGAGTGGAAGGGGTTAAGAAATTCGTAATTGATACGGTAAGCCAGGCTGGGCCGAATCCCTGCCCCCCGATTATTGTGGGCGTCGGAATCGGAGGGTGCATGGATAAGGCCGCGCTTTTGGCTAAAAAAGCCTTGATGCGTCCTATAGACGAAAGCAATCCCGACCCTTACTACAAGGACCTGGAAGAAGAACTCCTTGATTCTATTAATAAACTTGGCATCGGTCCTGCCGGACTGGGAGGAAGGATTACGGCGCTTGGTGTCAACATAGACGTATACCCGACCCATATAGCCGGCTTGCCGGTAGCTGTAAATATCGGATGCCACGTAACAAGACATAAATCGATCACACTATAGCTATAGGGCGGTTATATTTCGGGTCGGGCGCAAGGCTTCTCATTGAGATAAGCCGATCCGATTCGGAGGAAAGACCACCGGGCGGTAACCTGATTGAAATGTATGGGCGGTCCGTAAGAGTAAGACCTCTCGTTAGGGACATGACGGAGCGAAAGCGAAGTAATGCCATAAAACTGCGATATTGATTTTGTAAACCAAGGTGCTTAAATCGAAATGAGATCCTTGCGCCCGCCTGGAAGATTATCAATGAAAAATAGAGGAAAATAAAATGGCAGAAAAATACGGTATCCTGTATCTGGTGGCAACACCGATAGGAAATCTTGAAGATATAACTTACAGAGCGGTAAGAACCCTGTCAGAGGTGGATTTGATTGCTGCGGAAGATACCAGGCACTCGCTGCGGCTTTTAAATCATCTTGGAATTAAAAAGCCTTTGATCAGCTATCATGATAACAATCGCATCTCACGGGCCGAAGAATTGGTGGATAAACTTAGAAGCGGACAAAATATCGCGCTTATAAGCGACGCCGGAATGCCGGGAATATCGGATCCGGGAGAAGAACTTGTAGCCCTTGCCGTATCACAGGGGATCACGGTAACAGCCGTACCCGGCTGCTCTGCCTCATTGACCGCATTGGTACTTTCGGCTCTTCCCACGGGAAGATTTGCTTTTGAAGGCTTCCTGCCTCAAAAACGCAATGACAGGATCAAATTTCTTGAATCAATCAAATATGAAGAGAGAACCATAATATTCTATGAAGGTCCACATAGAATCCTGAAAACTTTGGAGGATATCTTAACGGTTTTCGGTGACAGGCGCTGCAGTATTTTAAGAGAACTTACCAAGATTCATGAGGAGGCCATAAGAGGTACGATAAGCGATGCCATAGCGCATTTTACAGAAGTTGAACCCAAAGGCGAGTTTGTGATAGTGGTGGAAGGGTCGAAAAAAAATGCTCCGGATAACCCGAAGCCTGATCTTTTATGCTTATCTGTTGAGGACCATGTAAAGCATTACATGGACCGGGGATATGAACGTATGGAAGCAATGAAGCTTGCCGCAAAGGACAGAGGTCTTAAAAAACGTGATATATACAGACTGTTAAACAGTTGATTAATTTATATTTCACCGGTATTCGGAATAACTATAATCTTTGTGTCCGTATTACTCAACAGCGATTCCAGCCTGCTCTGGAAAGAACCTTTGGAGCCGTCCGGACTCTGACCCAGTACAATAAGGTCAACTCCGTAATGTTCTGCAAACTGAGCAATAGTTTCGGGTATTTTATCAGAATTGAGAATCGTAAGGTCTGCGCCATAAGATTTAGTCAAAGAGAAGAGGTATTCCATTGCTTCGCCGTCTCTTGAGTTGTCTACAAAATTCCAGTTCTCTTTTGTAACATGAATAACGTAAAGTTCACCGTCTTTTTTCTTTAACTTGGCAGCGGCTTTAATAAGCCTTTCACATGCCTTCTGACGAGTGATACAGACCAATATGGAGTCATAAGTAACCAAATTTACCATCTCCGGAAATATATAAATTGAAAATTAAATTAACTATCTATTTGTATTATACCAGATTACCGTGAAAAAGTCTTGAATTCCGAACTGATATTTTGACATTTCAACCGTGAAGCGATATTATCAAAAGAAGACGGTAAAAGGCTTGAAAGGCGGAGCAAAATGATCTTGAAGCATATTGTATGGGACTGGAACGGTACCCTTTTGAATGACGCGGAAGCCAGCTGCAAGGCTGCAGCTGATTTATTTGAAAAGAGAAATCTAGGTACTTTTTCGATTGACGTGTACCGGGATAAAATCGTGTATCCGGTTATTAATGTATATATTGAGGCGGGTTTGGATTTCAGCAAAGAAACCTATCAGGATATTTGCGATGAATACATGGCCAATTATTTGAACAATTCTCATATGATATCCCTTCATGAGGATGCTGTGACAGCACTTGAACTGTTTAAGAACAAAGGGTTGAAACAGCATATAGTATCAGCTTCCGACAGAGGGGTCCTGATCCGACAAATTGAAAATTATGGTCTGATGTCTTATTTCGTTAATATCCTGGGACAGGACAACAACAGGGGAGACAGCAAGACCAGGCTTGCTGAAAAGCTTGTGGAACTGGTGGGATGTCAGCCTAATGAAATGCTTTTTATAGGAGATACCATCCATGATTATGAGGTGGCCAAAGAAGCGGGGATGCATTGCTGCCTGGTTTCCAACGGCCATTGCAGCGAGAAAAGGCTTAAAGCCACCGGTGTTCCCATTTTCAGAAACCTGACTGAATTAGCTGAAAATTTTGATTATCTGTAAAGGTGCATCAACGGAGGGGAAAAATGAAATACATTGACTTGAGAAGCGATACTGTAACCTGGCCTACTGAAGAAATGCGGAAAGCAATGATGAATGCCGAGGTAGGCGATGATGTATACGGGGATGACCCCACAGTAAACCGCCTGGAAAAAATGGCCGCAGAGATTATGAATAAAGAAGCGGCGTTATTCGTGCCTACCGGCACCATGGGGAATCAGTTGGCCGTTTTTACCCACATCAATCGGGGAGACGAGGTCATAATACCGGAAGACAACCATATAGTCGTACATGAAGCCGGCGCCGTGGCCATAATATCGGGAGGAAATCTCAGATGCCTGCCGTCCGAAAAAGGTATGGTGGATTTGGATAAACTCAGGAGGACAATTCGGTTCGGTATAGATATCCATGAACCCAAAACCGGAGTGATTTGCATCGAAAATGCCCATTCAACCGGTGTTGTTCATCCTCTTTCCTATATGCGGGAACTCTATTCCATAGCAAAAGAAAGTAACATTCCAGTGCACTTGGACGGAGCCCGGATATTCAATGCGGCTTCGTATCTTAAAGTGGACGCAGGTGAGATCGCCAGGTATGCCGATTCGGTCATGTTTTGCCTGTCAAAAGGTTTATGTGCCCCTATCGGTTCAATATTGACCGGGACGAAAGAATTCATTGATGCAGCCAGGAGAAAACGTAAAATTCTGGGCGGCGGAATGAGACAGGCAGGCATTATTGCCCAGGCGGGCATCATAGCCCTTGAAAAAATGACGAAAAGACTGTCCGAGGACAGGGAGAACGCCGTTTACCTGGCCGAGCTTATCAAAACCATTCCCGGTGTGGGAGTGCATCCTGAAGATGTTCATATAAATATGGTTTTCCTGAAGATAAATAAAACCATAGACTCGGCCGGACTTACAGAAGCTCTGAAAAAAGAAGGGATCCTGATAAATCCTCCTGAAAACGGCAAACTGCGGCTTGTGACCCATTATTACATCGGCAGGGCGGAAGTGGAAAAAGTTGCCGAAACATTGAGAAAAATTCTGTCTAATTGATGGTCAAAAATATCCCTGATTTTTCCGAACATATTTTCTTTTTAGAATATTCATGATATACTCAAAAAAAGAACATATGTTTGGAGGGGCTTATGCATTTGCTTGAAAAGCTTCAGATTCTTGCCGATTCAGCAAAATACGATGTTTCATGTTCATCCAGCGGCAGCGGCCGGGGCGGTAAAAAGGGGCAGTTGGGAAATGCCGCAATAGCGGGGATATGCCATAGCTGGTCGGACGACGGGCGATGCATATCGCTTTTGAAAGTGCTTTTTACCAATTACTGCATTTACGACTGCAAGTATTGTGTAAATCGCGTAACCAATGATATAAAAAGGGCGAGTTTTACGCCCGACGAGCTTTGTGAGCTGACGGTGGAATTCTACAGGCGTAATTATATTGAAGGGCTTTTCTTAAGCTCGGCAGTGTTAAAAAGTCCCGACTATACCATGGAACTGATTATCTCGACGTTGAGAAAGCTGAGATATGAGCATAAATTCAATGGTTATATACATGTTAAGTCCATACCGGGAGCCGATTTGAACCTTATTTACCAGGCCGGGCTTCTGGCAGACAGAATGAGTATCAATATTGAACTACCTTCGGTGGAAAGCCTTAAACTTCTTGCGCCGCAAAAGGATCACCAATCCATAATAAAGCCCATGTCTTTTGTCAGCGAGCAGATCCGGGGCACAAATGAGCTTACGATATATCGAAAAAAGCAGATGTTCGTGCCTGCCGGGCAGACTACCCAGCTCATTGTAGGCGCCAGCCGGGACAGTGACTTAACTATTCTCAGGCTGACCCAGGAACTGTACAGCCGCTATAAACTTAAAAGAGTCTATTATTCTGCATATGTGCCCGTTAATAATGATAAAAATCTTCCTGCCGTCTATACCAGTCCCCCGCTGTTGAGAGAACACAGGATTTACCAGGCTGACTGGTTGTTGAGGTTCTACGGTTTCAGTGCCGATGAACTGCTTGATGAAAAGCATTCAAGCTTTGATACGAAAATCGATCCCAAGTGTGACTGGGCCTTGAGAAATCTTGACAAATTCCCTGTCGAAATAAACCGTGCCCCTTTGGAAACTCTTCTCAGAGTCCCGGGGATAGGTTATAAAATGGCTCAGCGGATAGTCAGGGCAAGAAGAATAACTCCTCTGTCATATGAAGATTTAAAGAAGATGCGTGTCGTACTTAAGCGCGCCAAATATTTCATCACCTGCAAGGGGGCATATTATGGCGATGTGGATATAGATTCAGGCAATTTGTATTCCCTGTTGTCGGAAAAAACAGATCCGAAAATTATTGAAGGGCAAATATCAATGTTTGATTGAGTGATTTTTATGATATATGTGACCGATGGCTCTTTTGAAGGAATTCTTACGGCGATTTTTGACGCTTATGTAAATAAAGAAGACCCTGAAAGCATTGTATCACTGGGATTATACCAGGTTTCTCTTGATTCGGCTGCAAGAGAGATATCAACTGACGAAGAGAAATCCCGCAGGGTCTATAATGCCGTAATAAGGAAAATGTCTCAGCAAGCCATAGAAACAATGTATAAGGCCTGGCTAAGCGAATACCGCGAAATAGGCACGGCTTTGTACAAATATATAAAAATTGGATTGAAACTTGGTCCCCAAATATTGTCTTATTTGCAAAACCCGGATGTTTCTTTGGTCAGCGGTCTTGCTGACAAGGTTACTTTCGAAGCCCACAGATTTCTGGGTATTCTCAGGTTTAAGAAACTCACAAACGGCTTATACTATGCTAAGATTGAGCCTGATAACAATATAACCATGCTTATTGCTGAGCATTTTGAAAAAAGGTTTTCTGACCAACCCTGGATAATCCATGATGCAAAGCGAAATATTTTTGCATTATATGACACGAATCAGGTTATCTTTATTAATGAGGATATCAGGATCGATACGGACAATGATAAGGACATAATATTCGAGGAATTGTGGAAGAACTATTTTAGAGCAATATCCATAGAAGACAGGAGAAATCCCAGGCTGCAAAAGCGGTATCTGCCGCGTCGGTATTGGAGGAATTTGACTGAAATGCATTAAAGAAACTTTGTATAATATGTATGGAAAAAATTGTAGCATATGATAATTAGTTCATATTGAGACACTATAGAAACTATGCTATAATAAAATCACGAAAGATTCCTGAAATGTACGTGGTGCCTTTATTTTGAACCTGCTATTTGTGACACGGGAGTCCGATTGTTTGTATACGTAGTATAGGCCTCAAGCTAATTCCGACAAATGGCACAAGCCATTTGCAACGGCGGTGGAAATATGAAATATACAACAGGACACCCACCTGGTGAGAGCCAGGTGTCAAAAATGGGCGAACGGCATTTCGGGTTGGGCTGTTCGAAAGAACAGCCTTTTTATTATGCCTTTTTATGCGTTTTTGACACAAGGTTTAATATTTCTTCTGCAACGATTTTAGGTTTGCCGAGATGGATATGTTCTCCTGCCCCTTCAACTTCAACGGATGAAGAATACGGAGAAAGAGTCATTACATCCGATGACAGCTCCTGATAAGCTCTGCCCAGCTGACGTGCCGAATACTCGTTGATGCCTTTCCTGATATAATCACGTATAAGCGGCTCTCCTGCGGGGTATAAAACTCTGAGGGGAATGGAGGGGAAACTGCCGGCAATCTCTATCTCGGAATTAATATTGTCCAGTTGAGAGAATTCTTTTTGCATCATATCGTAATGTTCGGTCTTAGAGTAATGCTCGATAATATGCCATTTGTACCGATGGTCCAGCCTATATCTCCTGAAAGGCGATATCATTCGGTATATCCCTTTAGATGCCATATACCGCATTTTTTTCGCTGTCTCTATCATATCCGGACATTCATCAATGTCCTTAATGGCATCCATCCATTCCGAATATCGCAAAGGGAAAGGATTGGTAAATAATGCTCCCAATACCTTTGCAGGATGTGTTGCGCAATAATACCTGGCATAAAGCATTCCGGTGCCGTTGGCAACAATAAAAATCGATTTTCGTATTTTTTCAAACTTAAGGATCATGTCGAGTTCTGCAGCAAAACCTGATGCCGTTATATCCTCGCTTTCGGATGTACTCCATCCATAACCGGGCCTGTCAAAAGTTATAACCCGGCATTTTTGAGCCACCTCGTTTTGAATGGGCCACCATTCGGCCTGCGAACTTCCGATGGAGTTTATTATCACAACAACGGGACCGCCTTTTCCCTTGATCCGGTAATATATCTTCCTGCCTTCGCCGGATGCGAACTTTCCCTCCTGGGAAGGCTCATTGAACCATTTAACACTTCTTATATTAGAAATCAGAATAAAAAAATACACCGAAAAGAACATCAATATTATTATGGCAATAATATATAAAAAACCCCTCATTTTTTGTCTCCCCGTATCAACATAGTCATGAGACATGAATCGAATCCTATATTATATGCTAACATACTGTCGAAAAGGCTTCAAGAACCAAGTCATGGTCTTAGGATTTCGCGAATGGTATTTTCAAGAAATTCTATACGGCCTTCCAGTTCCTGAATGCGTTCGTTGAAAGCTTTGCTGTCTTCGGCTTCGTACTCGGTTTTCTGAGACATGAGCGTCCTTACATTGAAAGGAAAGTTTAATCCGTTTCCGAAAAGCATAGGTGTAAGATCGCATTTAAAAACCCTGTCCTTTTTATAGTTTGATTGATATCTGCACTTTAAGGCGATATCATGCCCGGACATATCGATCCTGACCTCGTCGGCCACCCTTTTCATATCCCGGCTGATCCTGGAAAGAATAAAGGATGTCTTCAATGAACGTACAACATATGGGGTATTGCTGACCAAAATAAGACTGTCGCTTCCCTGCCCGGAAGAGATGTTATACACTTCAAGACCTTTGGAGAATTTATTCAGGACTGGGTCAAATTTATATATTACACTGACATCCTGGCCATCGTCCGGGGAAGCAAGGATATATAACAGGCCATCATCGGCCATAACTGACTGCAGCTTCAGTGAAGCGCTGTAGGGAAACGGCGTGGTTACAGGTTTTGACGCTTTGCCACCGGAAAGCTTTCTGTGCACCAAAAGGCTTATACCCTGTACATCTGTAAGAAAAAAGATGTGAATGTTTACATCGTCGGTGGCTACCGCATAGCTCTGTCCGTCCCGGATGATGATGCCTAAAACTTCGGGGATCATGCTTTCCCGTTCCCCGATCTTCTGGAATGTAAGCAATTTTTTTCGATTATGGGTTATTACATAAAAAGCATGGATTAAGCCGTCGGCCTCCACAAGGCGGACATTATACGGCGAATAGCCTTCTATTCGGCTCTCCAGTAAAACCTTAGGTTCTTTTTTCTCTTCGCAGGAGTTAATGTACAGAAGCCTGCCTGCGTAATCCACATAACAGGTGCTTATTACGTCGTCTGTTCCAAGCAAAGCCGAAAAATCTCCGGTTGCGCTATCCGACAATAAGAAAGGAGGTCCCCATTTGTTCTCATTATCCAACAGACTCATAAAAAGCCCGTTTTTATACCATATACAAGTTGTTACACCCATACTGTTTTTTAATATGTATCTTATATTCTCATTGAAGGGCACATCCCACAACCCCTTTGGACATGATCGGAACAGTATAATAAAGTACATGCTTCCATATTATTCATATTTATGTCCCGTAGTTAATATTACACCCAGTAACCAATTCATCCAAAAGGCATATTATGACAATGTGAAGGCAATTATTCTGAAATGGAGGACCGATAAAATGGGCTGTAAAGATCAAGTGGTTCCAGGACTTATATGCGGCGAAGACATATGCAAACTACGGGAAGCCGTATGTGTTCATGTAGAAAAAGTATATGACAATTGCCGCGAAAAGGATTGTGTTGAGGATGCGGTTGTTGATTTTGTAGACAATGTACAGGATCTCATCAATAATGCAATCAAGGTAAAGACAAAAGATGCGGAAGTTGTGGCAGTATTGGCGGATCTTGAAGATGTCCCTTTCAAGAGAGGGTTTTTTACTGTAAATGTACGTTACAAAATTCGTGTAGTATGTGAATTCTGCTACAAGGATGTCACAGGCAATATTGTTAATTCCAGTCCTAAGGTAGGATTCGTATGGTTTTCAAAGACGGTGATCCTCTTCGGATCCGAGGGCAAAGTCAAGATTTTCAAGAGTGTTGATCTTAACCAGCCGCTGCCCATGACGTGTGAAGGATGCGATGGTTGTGGCGGATTGGTTGAACAGGATAACCTACCCATTATTAAAGTTGAGGTAGCAGAACCTCTGGTTTTAAATACCCGGATTAAGAGAGTGCATGATAAACACCATCATCATTTTGGATGCGATGATGACAACAGCGAGGTTAATTCCATTATAGGACCGCAGAGAAGAGTTGTGGTAACTCTAGGTATTTTCTCGATCATAAAACTTGTACGCCTTGTCCAGCTGTTGATTCCTGCCTTTAATTTCTGCTATCCCAACAAGGAGTGCATTGCATCCACCGATGAGAATCCTTGCGATATTTTTGACAGCATCGAATTCCCGTTGGATCAGTTCTTCCCGCCTCAAAAATTCGATTTTCCCAGCGCGGAAGAGAATAAATGCTGACAGGAAGGGCGAAAGTCCTTCCTCTTTTCTTTTTTGAATAGTTTTTTGCTTTAGCTGTTAAATATTGCATAATTCATGAACAAAATGTAGAATAGTATATAATAATAACAAGGAAGGTACATAGGATAAAATGCGTAAAGTGGTGGGGATACTGGCACCAATAACAGTAATATTGGTTGCTTGGGCGCTGGCCGTCAAAGCGGAGTCCTTCAGCGATGTTACCCGGTCCCTGATAACTGTTATTCCTTATGTAATAGCGTTATTGGCCGTCTTTATGAGCATTTGGTATCAAAACAGCAATTCTTTTTTTCTGGTCTGTTTTATCCTGGTTTCATATATATTCATCAGTATGTCACAAAAACATTTTCCTATGCTTGTGGAAGCAGTAACCATGCTCAGCGTGCTTTTGCCCATAAATACCGTTTGGCTCAGCATCTCCAAGGAAAGAGGCATATTCAGCGCCTATGGCAGAAACAAAGCATTGATCATCATAGCTCAGCTTATATGGGTTTTTATCAATATCAGGATAAAATCAAATGTTCCCATGGGACAGGGCATGGATCAGGTCTATATTGAAATAAAAGTTCCTGCGTTGATTTTGTATATTCTGGCGGCAGGTCTTCTTCTGTCATGCTATATTTTTAAGGACCAATATATGTATCTTATTTATGTCGCAGTTCTTATTACTTCAATAATAGTCTTCAGTCTCTCCGACAGGATCGTATTGACTGCGATCTTTATTTCAGCAATATTTGTCATTATGGTTATAGCTATGTTCGATGTGTCGTATTCACTGGCATTTTATGATACGCTTACCGGAGTATTGTCAAGAAGAGCCCTTGAGCAGGAGCTTTTAAAACTCGGCGGCAGAAAATATACAATTGCCATGGTGGACTTGGATTATTTCAAGAAAATAAATGACAGTTATGGACACGATATAGGTGATGAGGTTTTAAAGATGGTAGCGTCCATCCTCAGTAAAACTTTAAGCAAAGCAAAGATATTTCGTTATGGAGGAGAAGAGTTTGTTGTACTTTTCACCGGGAAAGGCTATAATGATGTAATGGGCCAATTGGAACTTGTGCGCAGGACAATTGAACAAAGGCCGTTTATTGTCCGGTCAGATAACAGGCCGGCTAAAAAACCCGATGAATCTGCCAAATGTTTGATGAGTAGGGGTAAAGGAAAGATAAACTTTACGGTAAGTATAGGGTTAGCTCAAAAAACCGACCAGTTAAAAACCAGTTACGATGTTATTAAAAAAGCGGATGAAGCGCTATATAAATCAAAACAAAGTGGTAGAAACTGTATAACCAGTGCTTAATAAAATGGGAGGATATCAATGAATACTGTTCTTCTAAGTATTATCGAAAGCGAGAAAGAGGCTTCAAAATTAGAGAACGATGCAAAACAGCAGGCTTTGCAGATATTGACCGAAGCCAGAAAAAAGGCCTCCGAGATATTGGAAAAGTCTTTACTTGAGGGAGAGGCTTTATCGGAGGAATTACTTGATAAAGCCAGAAAAGAAGCCGAAGAAGAATCCAAATTGCAAGCCGATTCCAAAAATAAAGCCCTGGAACAGATCAGGCTGAAAGCAAAAGAAAGGCTTGACATAGCAGCAGATTATATTGTTGAAAGGATTGTGAAATAGTCGTGGCAGTGGTAAAAATGAATAAGATCGCTGTTTTGGGGCTTGCAGAGGAACGATCCGCTTTATTGAAAGCACTGTTGAAATTCGGAGTTTTGGAAATTGATCAGGAAGAACCGGATGAGAGTCTTGGTAATAGCGCATACAATCTTAATGTTATTTCGGACTTGGCCAAAATAGATGAGAATATATCACAACTGGACAGGGCAATTGATATATTGAGCCGTTATGCCCCGGTAAAAAAGCCTTTTCTGTCTGCCAGACGCGTTATATCTGAAACTGAATATAATGAAAGAATTAACAGAAAAGACGAGATCATGGGATATGCTTCTCAAATTAACAATGCCAATGACGATTTGGCAAGATTAAAAATCGAAGAGAATAATTTAATAAATCAACTGCATTCCATTGAACCATGGATTAACCTGGACATGCCTTTGGAACTCACAAATACAAGACATACGTTTATACAAACCGGAAGCTTGCCGGGAAGAACAAATTTAAGAGTTTTTGAGGAGAGTTTAAAAGGTAAGTTCCCGGAATCAGAGTTTATTATAGTAAATAGTGATGAAGACATTCATTATGCGGTTATAATCGGAATGAAGACTTCTGAATCAGATATGACGGAGTTTTTAAGAGGGTGGGAATGGAACCGTATAACCATCCGTGAAGGCCAGGGAACTGCTTATGAAAGAAAAGAAAAGTTAAAAACAGATCTAAAGAACCTTGAAAAGGAGCGGGAAAACAAGAAAGCTCTTATTATAGAACTGGCCAAAAACAGAGAAGATCTGGAGATCCTTTCGGATGCGTTCCAAGCTGAAAAAACCCGAATTGAAGCCAAAGGCCGTTTGCTTTCTACAGATAAAACATTTATGTTAAAAGGTTGGCTCCCTGCTGAACATTCACAAAAGGTTGAAGAGTATATAAACAAGCATTTCTACTGTGCCGTGAGCATAGAAGAACCGGCTGAAGATGAGGAATTTCCTGTTTTGTTTAAAAACGGGCCCATCATAGAGGCAATCAATCCGGTTATTGAAATGTATGGTATGCCATCAAGCCGTGAGATAGATCCAAGAGCCATTACTTTGCCTTTCTATATTTTTATGTTTGGGCTTATGCTGGGAGATGGCGGATATGGATTATTGATCGCTCTGGCTACAGGTTTTGCTTTGAAAAAATTCCGTATGGAAGATAAAACAAGGCAATTTATAAAGCTTTTGTTTTTCTGCGGCCTGTCCACCATATTTGCCGGATTCCTTTTTGGCAGTTGGTTTGGCATAGCATCCCTGACCAAAACAGCTTTATGGATTGTCCCTACTGAGCAGACGGAGCTTATGATGAGTTATTCTATTTTAATAGGAATAATTCATATGTTCACAGGTTTGATTATGAAGGGACTTAATCTTATAAGAAAAGGGCAGGTTTTCGATGCTATCTGTGATGCTTTCTTTGTGATTATAATGTACAGCGGCTTTATAATGAGCCTCTTACCATTTGCTCCAGGCTTGACTATTTCAAACGACAGTCCGATTGTACAGGCTGGCAATAAAGTTTTTATAATCGGTGTAGTTTTAGTCCTTATAACCGGCGGCAGAAAGTCCAAAAATATTTTTGGTAAGATTTTTGGTGGATTGCCAGGGCTTTATGATATCGTAAGTTTCTTTAGCGATTGTCTTTCATATACAAGAATACTTGCCTTGGGTCTTGCCTCAGCAATTATCGGTGATATAGTAAATACTTTGGCAACATCTTTTGGCGGCAATGTTGTTGTAAGAGTTATACTATCCACTGTAATACTCATTTTCGCACATGCTTTAAATATTGGACTGAATGCATTGGGGGCATATGTCCATTCCTGCAGACTTCAGTTTCTGGAGTTCTTCGGAAAATTCCTGGAAGGTGGTGGAGTGGCGTTCGAACCGTATAAAGCCAAAACGAAGTATATTGTAGTAGATTATGAATCAGCAGCGCTTCTAAATTCCGGGTCAAAAACTGGGATATTATAATTAAATCAACTAATATTATCAGGAGGAAATCATTATGGACTTAAAATTTGTCGACTTATTTTTAAACCCGAAAGTATGGGGACTTTTAGGCGCAGTTATCGCATTTATGGTTGCAGCTCTGGGCTCGTCTAAAGCTTGTGGTACAGCAGGACAGGCAGCTGCAGGTGTTGTTACGGAAGAACCCAGCAGATTTGCTGCAACGATGATTCTGCAGGCACTCCCTGCAACCCAGGCAATCTATGGATTTGTAATTGCGTTCATGATAGTAAATAAAATACCGGCTACTGAAACTCTTGAAACCGGTCTTGCACTTTTGGCAACAGGTCTACCGGTTGGTATTGTAGGATATATTTCGGCTATATGGCAGGGCAAAGTCGCCACAGCAGGTATACATCTGGTTGCCAAGAGACCGGAGGCGCTTGGTAATGCAATCATTTATGCCCTTATGGTTGAGATGTTTGCTATATTGAGTCTCGTTGTTTCCATTCTTATGTTGAATCAAATATAAATTAAAAGGGGCTTAAAAAATGAATGGAGCCGAAAAAATAAAGGAAAGAATACTGGAAGATGCCAGAAGCCTGCATGATAAGATTCTGGAAGAAGCTAACGCGCAAGCAAGAAGTATTATTGCTGAGGCGGAGAAGGAGGCTTTTCAGAAGTTAACTTTAATAAGCGAAAAAGCCAGGGAAGAAGCAGGACTTATTAAGCAGCGATATAAGGCAGCTGAAAGTATGGAAGACAGGAAGAATATGCTTAAAGTACGTCAGGAGTGTATTAATGAGGCTTTTGACGTGGCGTTAAGAAAATTATCCGATATGCCGGATGATAAATATAAACGCTTTATAGAAGGAATTATTCTTAACACCGCAAAAAACGAAGATGGGTTTATAGTATTCAATGAAAGAGACAAAAAACGTTTGGGCGAAAAGTTTATTTCTGAAATAAATCAAAAGCTCAAGGTTAAAGGTATGTCGGCTGTGTTAAGAATGGAGAAGGATTCCCTGGATGCTTCCGGCGGTTTTATTCTTCGCTACGGTGAACTTGAAATAAATTGTACCTTGGAGATCATTTTAGACATGCAAAGACCAAACATGGAGACCGAGGTAGCTAAGATATTGTTTAATGAGCAGTAAAGGAGTTAGTATGGCCAGGATCAAAGAAGAGGGTTATGCTTATGCTACAGCCCGAATACGTGTCAGAGAATCTAAGCTTTTGCCTTTAAGCAGATTGGAGCGGCTTTTTGATACCGCCGATTCTGCTGACGCGATAAAGCTCTTGACGGAAGCCGGCTATTCCGGCCAGGATCCAAATAGCGGTAAAGAGGGTAATTTTGATGTAGAAAAGCTTCTTTCCTCAGAGCTTAAAAAGGCCTATGACTTTATCGGAGAAATCGTCCCCGATCCACTGGTTATTAACCTTTTTAAGAAGAAGTATGATTATCTGAATGCCAAACTCATATTGAAGGCAGAATTTCTAAAAATTGATGTAAAAGGAACTCTGTCCGAATTGGGTACCATTGAACCTGTAAAGCTTCTAAAAATGATGGCTGAAAGAAAATTCGAAGACGTATCCGAAATATTTGTTCAGGCTGTTAAAGCGGCCGAAGAAGCCTTTAATAAAACAGGAGATCCGCAGCTTATAGACTTTATTCTGGATAACGCATCTTATGCTGAAATGGTGGCTGATGCGGAAATAAGCCAGGATCCTGAACTGATAAAGTTAGTGAATATGTTGATTGATACAGCCAATATCAGAATATTTATAAGGTCAAAGTTGCTGAAAAAACCGGCGGATTTCATTCGAAAAGCATGGATAAAAAGTGGGAGCTTTAAAGAGGAAATTTTCGAAGAAATGGTGAACCAGGGACTGGATAAGCTGTTTTCAGTACTTAAGGATATCGGTTGCGAAAAGCTTGCAATACAGCTAAAAAAGGTTGCTGACAATAAGGATGGCATATCAGAGATTGAAAAGATATTGGATGATTATATCACGCTGTATTTGAAAGAAAGCAAATATGTGGTAATGGGTGTTCTGCCTGTTATCGGGTATTTGTTTTTCAAGGAGACTGAGATCAAAAATGCCCGGCTTATAATAACAGGTGTGAAAAATAATGTTCCGAGGGAAACCATTAAGGAAAGGCTGAGGTTGGGTTATGCATAAGATTGCGGTCATAGGTGATAAAGACAGTATCCTGGGATTTAAGGCAATTGGTTTTGATATATATCCCACAGGAGAAAATGAGGAGACTATAAGCATACTTGAAAGCCTTGTAGCTGATGGATATGCCCTGATATATATAACTGAGGATAAAGCTTATGGTATTATGGATGAAATATCCAAATACAGAAGCAGCTACTTTCCTGCAATTATTCTTATACCCGGCAGTAAAGGCTCATTGGGCATAGGGAAGAAATTTGTTAAGGAAAGTATTGAGAAGGCGGTCGGCGCTGATATTTTAGCTCATGATGACTAAAAGTTGACAAAATTCATATTCGGGTTATCTCGGATGTTTGAAAGGAATGGAATGATGATGAATCAAGGCAGAATCGTCAAAGTGTCAGGACCTTTGGTTGTGGCAGAAAACATGCGTAACTGCAACATGCTGGACGTTGTGCATGTATCAAAAATGAATTTAATTGGAGAGATTCTGGAAATCCATGAGGACAAGGCCTCCATTCAGGTTTATGAAGAAACCTCAGGTTTGGGTCCGGGTGAACCGGTAGTATCTACGAATGCTCCGCTGAGCGTTGAATTAGGGCCTGGCCTCATAGAGAATATCTTTGACGGTATTCAAAGACCGTTGGAAACTATGCGTGCTGTTTCGGGGGACAATATTACCCGTGGTATTAAAGTACAGGCATTAAGCAGGGAAAAGAAATGGGATTTCGTTCCGGTTGCCAAACCGGGGGACCGTGTTCAGACCGGTGATATAATTGGCACTGTTCAGGAAAACGAGGTTTTTGAGCATCGTATTATGGTGCCATATGGTATTGAGGGAACGATTGAGTCCATTGAAAAAGGAAGGTTTACCATTGATACCCCTGTTGCCAGGGTAAAGACTAAAAACGGGGATACTGTTGAATTGACAATGATGCAGAAATGGCCTGTCCGAAAAGAAAGGCCGTATAAGGAAAAGCTTTCTCCAAACGAGCCGCTTATTACCGGACAAAGAATAATTGATACTCTTTTCCCTATTGCATCAGGCGGGGTCGCTGCTATTCCAGGGCCTTTCGGAAGCGGAAAAACTGTCGTACAGCATCAGTTGGCTAAATGGGCAGACGCCGATATAGTTGTATATATAGGTTGCGGTGAACGCGGCAATGAGATGACCGATGTTCTTATGGAATTCCCGGAACTGAAGGACCCTAAAACAGGCCATCCACTTATGAAGAGGACAGTTCTTATTGCAAATACATCCGACATGCCTGTTGCGGCACGTGAGGCGTCTATTTATACAGGAATAACGATTGCCGAGTATTTCAGGGATATGGGATATACAGTGGCTCTGATGGCCGACTCTACTTCCCGTTGGGCCGAGGCTCTCCGTGAGATGTCGGGGCGTCTGGAAGAAATGCCTGGTGAAGAAGGTTATCCTGCATATTTGTCCTCACGTCTTGCCCAGTTCTATGAAAGAGCCGGTAAGGTAAAAACATTGTGTTCCGGAGACAGAGTTGGAGCTATCAGCGCTATAGGTGCTGTATCACCTCCAGGAGGAGATTTGTCTGAGCCTGTTACCCAGGCAACATTAAGAATTGTAAAGGTATTCTGGGGTCTTGATTATAATCTGTCATACAAGAGACACTTCCCGGCCATAAACTGGCTTCAGAGTTATTCCCTATACGTGGATAAACTTGCTGACTGGTACCGTGAGAATATTTCAAGGGACTGGAATAAATACAGAAACGAAATGATGCGTATTCTTCAGGAGGAAGCAGGACTTCAGGAAATTGTCCAGCTGGTTGGTATAGACGCCTTATCGGCTACCGACCGTGTTACATTAGAGGCAGCCAGGTCCATCCGTGAAGACTATCTGCAGCAAAACGCCTTTAATGAAGAAGACACCTATACAACACTAGAAAAGCAATTCAGAATGCTTAAAATTATTCTTGCGTTTTATGAAAAATCCCAGGAAGCAGTCAAAAAGGGCGTAGATATAAATAGGCTCTTTTCAATACCTGTAAGGGAAAAAATCAGCAGAATGAAATATATTTCACAGACAGAGGGAGACAAACCCTTTGATGAAATAGAGGACGAGCTTTCAAAACAGATTGAATCTCTTATTGGCGGTTAAGGCAGGCAAATTTGCCGCAGGTTGATCCTGCCCTGTAAGAAAGGAGAAAGCAGAATGCTTAAAGAATATAGATCTATTGCTGAAGTTGCCGGACCATTGATGCTGGTTCGAAATGTAGAAGGCGTTACTTATAACGAATTAGGTGAGATAGAGCTATCAAACGGAGAAATCAGACGCTGCAGAGTATTGGAAGTAGACGGGAATACCGCGTTGGTGCAGCTGTTTGAAAATGCGGTGGGAATAAATCTTTCCAACAGTAAAGTACGGTTCCTCGGCCGTAACCTGGAACTCCCTGTTTCGATGGATATGCTGGGGAGAGTATTCGACGGTCTGGGAAAACCTATTGACGGAGGACCGGCAGTTATTCCCGAAAAGAGAGCCGATATCAACGGGCTTCCGATGAATCCGACTGCGAGGGATTACCCTAATGAATTTATTCAAACCGGTATCTCCGCCATAGACGGGCTGAATACTCTTGTAAGGGGACAAAAGCTGCCTATATTCTCTGCTTCGGGTTTGCCGCATGCCGATTTGGCCGCGCAAATAGCGCGCCAGGCAAAGGTTTTGGGAACCGACAGCAAGTTCGCGGTCGTATTTGCGGCCGTGGGTATTACCTTTGAGGAAGCCGATTTCTTTATCAGTGACTTTAAGAAAACCGGTGCCATAGAAAGAGCGGTCCTTTTTATGAACCTTGCCAATGACCCGGCCGTTGAACGTATCGCCACACCGCGTATGGCTCTGACTGCAGCAGAATACCTGGCATTTGAAAAGGATATGCACGTCCTTGTCATTATAACCGATATTACCAATTACGCAGAGGCTCTCCGTGAGGTATCGGCTGCCCGTAAGGAAGTTCCCGGACGCCGCGGATATCCCGGATACCTGTATACCGACCTGGCCACCCTGTATGAGCGCGCAGGACGTATCAGGGGCAAGGAAGGCTCAATAACACTGATCCCGATACTCACCATGCCGGAAGATGATAAGACCCATCCTATCCCTGACCTGACAGGATATATTACGGAGGGCCAGATAATACTGAGCCGTGAGCTTCATAAGAAAGGCTTGACGCCTCCCATAGACGTATTGCCTTCACTTTCCCGTCTGAAGGATAAAGGTATAGGAACAGGCAAAACCCGTGAGGATCATGCCGATACCATGAACCAGTTGTTTGCGGCATACGCGAGAGGTAAGGAAAGCAAGGAATTGGCGGCAATCTTAGGTGAGGCAGCCTTAACGGAGATAGATAAACTGTACGCAAAGTTTTCCGATGAATTTGAAAAGCGGTATGTATCCCAGGGCTATGAAACGAACCGCAGTATCGAGGAAACATTAAACTTAGGGTGGGAACTCTTATCCATTCTGCCCAAGTCAGAACTTAAGCGTATAAAGACCTCCCTGATCGAAAAGTATTATCCGGATAAGAACGAACAGACAGGTGTTTGAAGTTGACGAAGATATATGCCATCACTTTAAGCGCTGAACGGGCATATAAAGAAATAATATTTTAAGGAGTAAACCATGGCAAGGCTCAATGTAAATCCTACCCGTATGGTGCTGACTAATTTGAAAAGGAAGCTTAGAACGGCGCGACGGGGACATAAGTTATTGAAAGACAAGCGGGACGAGTTGATGAAAAAGTTCCTGGCCATTGTCAGAGAGAACAGGAGCGAACGTGAATTAGTTGAAAAAATGCTTAAGGATGTTTATTCCAGGTTTGTTATGGCCAAGGCTGTAATGAGTGATACTCATCTGGAAGAAGCTTTGATATTCCCCAAACAGAAGGTTACATTAAAAGCTTCGTCAAAAAACATCATGAGTGTTGAAGTCCCTGTTTTTGAGTTTATTACGGAAGGCCAGACAGGGGATGATATTTTCCCGTATGGCTTTGCCACAACATCAGGTGAACTGGACGAAGCCATGATAGCTCTGCAAAAAGTCACTCCCCATTTATTGAGACTGGCCGAACTGGAAAAAACCGCACAGCTTCTGGCAGACGAAATAGAAAAGACCCGCAGGCGCGTCAACGCGCTTGAATACGTAATGATCCCCAATATAGAGGAGACCATAAAGTATATCGTTATGAAACTGGACGAGAATGAGCGGGGCAATCTTACCCGTCTCATGAAAGTCAAGGACATGATGCTGGAACAGGCCCATCATTATAAGGAAAGATTGATGCAGGAACAATAAAGTTTATGTCAATCAATGAAAAAGCTTTTATATTATTGGCAGATGGTCGGTTAGATTGTCTGCCGGTTTTATTTGAAACCCTATCCAGGGATGAAAATGATTTTGATTTGCTGACATGAGGTCAAGATTAAGAAAACAATTTTAGATGAAGAAAGATTTAACATTCTCTCACCGGAGAACAAAGCCTTTATTCTGAATCTGACTTCGCGGAACATGAACCACACATAACACAATTTTCACTCTGCGGGCGTGCTCAAGGGTCAATGCTGCCGCATCGTATCTCCGAGCGGCAAGCACCGTTCAAAGGCAGGACTTCGCAGGTCCGGCGGCGTCGTAAAAACGAAACGTTATATGACATGGTACACATAATTTCAGGGAAAGGTTACATAGGTTATATGTCAATCAAGCTAATACTTTTTGATTGCATGGAAACAGTTGTTGATGTAGTTAAGGAACCAGATATCAGTGATTATGCCTGGTGGGCATACAATGGTTGTGGTTATGAACATTATTGGACAGGATTTAAATCCTTCTGTTATGATTATTCATGTGTAAAAGAAGAAATAGAAAGTATGCTGACCCAATATGAAGAATCGAGTATGGTGGATAGATTTAAATTAATGGTGAAAAGAAAGGAGATTCCAGAACCAGTTGCTCAGAAAATAGTAGCTGCAATATCTGAAAATTATTGGGCAAATTACAAGTCAAACTGCTATGTCGATAATTCGGTTAAATCGATATTGGCTGAATTAAGTAAAAAATATGATTGCGGGATTGTATCTAATTTTATGGTTGATGGGGGAATAGAAGAATTGCTGCAGGATCATGGTGTAGCACAGCATTTCAATTTTATTGTTACCTCAATTAAAGTTGGATGGAGAAAACCGCACCCTGCAATATATGATTTCGCGGTTGAATTAGCGAAATTACCGAAAGAGCAAATATTATTTATTGGTGACAATTATCAATGTGATTATGAGGGGCCGATAAAATATGGATTCAAGGCCATACACCTTGATAAGAAAAACATTGGAAAGGCGGAAAACAGTATAAATACTTTGGGAGAGCTTTCTGGATTGTTGCTATGATGGTTTTTACCACATCATATCATGCAGAATATACTTTAAAGTCAAGACAATATTAGTAGGAAAATGCGCAGTAAGGGAATTTATATGCATTCAGCTTAGATAAGAAGGGCTATAAGTGAGCATAAAATCACATTAGCCCTTTTCATTTTAATCTGTCGCGTATAGGTTTATAGAAATTATATAATTAAAGGTGTAACTTTTTGGACGTTTTTTCCACTATAGATAAGGGGTGGTGATCAGTTGGAGGGGATAAGGAATTTACTGTAAAGGAGGAAATTTAAGTGAATAAATATCCTTGTGAATTGATAGAAGACCTGATTCCCTTATACATTGAGGATGACCTAAGTCATGTCTCTAAGGAAATTGTTGAAGATCATTTGAAAGAATGTAAAAACTGCAGTATGTTATTGCAGGAATATTCTGATGATGAGTTAAAAGTAGAAGATTTAAAAGAAGATTTGCCGAAGGCTGATACCTTCAAAACATGGATGAAGAGGTTAAAAGTATGGGGGATCATTGTCAGTGTACTGATTCTTATTGGCTTTATAGCTACAGGGGCACTGGGATATAAAATAAGTGAAGATTCCAGGAAGGATTTACTGTCAATTAGAAAAATCGTTAAAACTTTTAAAGCCGAAGGTTTATCTCTTAAAAAAGACAGGACCAAATCTCCTGAGGATTACGGATTAAAAGGCGTTAAGCCGGCTGTTTATAGTATTGGTGAGAATAAGGATATGCTTTTAATATATACCTTCCAGTCTTACAGCGAAAAAGAGAAAATCTTGAATGAGACTGATAAGTTTGATAATCCGTATACATTTGAGGAATTTATATATCACGCGAAGAATTCACTTATCGTGTTCAAACCTTCGGTAATGCCTGAAGCCCAAGAGAATCTTGAGAATATTGGTAAAACAGCGGACTTGATTTCCAATATAGTGTTTAAGGATTTAAATGACGGTAAAGAAAGGATTTATAAAGGAGACAGTGAAAACTGGGAGGGAACCTATACCTATAGGTATTACGAACATTGGTACCAGGATGAAGCTGGGTCTCATTACCAAAGTTACCAGGAATGTATCCCTGTAATCAGGTATAAAAAGACAGATATAGACAGTGTTGGTCCTATTGCTTTTGAATATGAAGCTGGTACCGGCAGCGGCAGAGGAGAGGGTTTAACTCTTGATAAAGATGCCTGTGTAAAGCTTGGGGGCAGCAGTAGTAATGGAAGTATCCTAAGAGAAGGCGAAGACGTCCGTTTCACTGTTAAATGGGGTGACAAAGAAGAGACTATTGTGTTAAAAGCACAATAACGTTAATTCCAGGATCTTAAAAGTTCGAATTTTTCCTGGTGATACAACATTTTAACGCTTTTGGGTATATAATCAGCAATTGAAGACTATATTTGCGCCAGGTGCAGGATTATAATAAATATGTTACAATCGGGAGAAATATCAGGTAAAAAAGGAGCGTCTTGTGTTAAATCGGAGGATAAGACGTGGGATGACGTTGGTAGTGCACCATCCGTGGCAGCTTCTTAATCCGGGTTTTTCAATTTATTCGGCTATATGGGTTAAAGCTGTCAGCAAGAATTGTTTACATTAGATTAAATGATCTTTTAAGGCCTTTTGTTTACTAGAAGTAATATGGATCCGTTAGGTTAGTATGAATAACAAGGGGGGAAACATGTTATGGATTTCTATACATTGAAATTTGAGGACGGAAAGTTAAGTATTCTTGATCAGACTCTTCTTCCCGGCGAGGAAAGGTATATTGAACTGGATAATATAAAAGATGTTTACGATGCAATAAAAACACTAAAGCTTCGCGGTGCACCGGCGATCGGTATTGGAGCGGCATACGGAGCGGTAATTGCTGCAATGGATGCGCCGAAGGAAAGTAAGGAAGCTTTTTTTGAATATTTCAAAAATGGCTGCGATTATATCGCGTCATCGCGCCCGACCGCAGTTAACCTTTTCTGGGCTATAAGGCGTATGAAGCAAAAAGCGGAAAGCATGAAGGAAAAGGACATCGAACATATAGTTGAAGGTCTGGAAGCAGAGGCTAGACTTATTGAAAAAGAGGATGAGGGAATAAACTATAAGATCGGAGAGAATATGCTTCGATTGCTGAAGGATGGGGATACGGTGCTTACCCATTGTAATGCAGGTGCATTAGCTACTTCAAAATACGGTACGGCCCTGTCAGTATTTTATCTTGCCAAACAGAGGGGAATGAACCTTAAGGTTTATGCGGACGAAACCAGGCCTCTTGGACAGGGAGCCAGGCTGACATCCTGGGAGCTTTGTAAATCCGGTATCGATGTGACATTGATTTGTGATAATATGGCTGCAATGGTTATGAGCCAGGGGAAAATCGATGCAGTAATCGTGGGATGCGATCGTATTGCCGCAAATGGCGATACGGCAAACAAAATAGGAACCATGGGATTGTCAGTTCTTGCAAAGCATTTTGGAATTCCTGTGTATATAGCTGCTCCCACTCCATCGATCGATATGGACTGTAAAAGCGGAAAAGACATACCAATAGAGGAAAGAGATGCATCGGAGGTCAGGACCATAAAAGGAATACAGGTAGCCCCTGAACATGTAAAGGTATTTAACCCGGCTTTCGATGTAACTCCTGCTGATAACATAACAGCTATAGTGACAGAAAAGGGAGTTGTTTATCCCCCATTTGAAATCAATCTGAAAAATTTATTTTAGGGTGAGCCGAATGAAATACAGGAAGGAAAAAAAGCAGATAATTGAAATCGGGAAAATGCTCTGCAATAAAAACTTTATAGCATCTAACGATGGCAATATAAGTATGCGCATTTCTGATGACGAGGTCCTGATTACGGCAACAGGTGTATCCAAGGGAGCCATGGGATACCAGGATATAATTACGATAGATATGGGCGGACACGTGATTGACGGAAAGAATAAGCCTTCTTCAGAGTATAAGATGCATCTTGAAGTATACAAAAAACGCAAAGATGTTATGGCATGTGTACACGCTCATCCCCAAAAGACAACTGCATTCTCGATATGTGATTTCGATTTGGATGAGGTCATCCTGCCTGAGGTTGTATTGTCTATCGGGAATATAGGGGTGGCAGATTATGCAAGCCCATCATCGAAGGAATTAGCTGAGATAATTGGTGAAAAAGCTGCTGAATATGATGCTGTATTGCTGTCAAACCACGGGGCACTCACTATGGGTAAGGATTTGTATGATGCCTACTACAAGATGGAGACATTGGAGCACTACTTTTCCATTAAGCTTTATACTAAAATTCTTGGAAATGCAAAAGTCTTGCCGGAGGAAGAAAAAGCGCACCTTTTTGATATAAGAAAGAGTGTGTATGGTAAGTAAAAACAATTAATATGCTTCCTCGAAAAGTGAATCATGTTACAAGAAAAATTCAGAAGCCGGTTCAACTTTATGAACCAGTTTTCTTTTCTAGGAGGCATAACCTTCTTTTTGTGCGGTCTTATAAATTAAAGCCATAAAGTCTATTGACAGCTTTAAATGTAACTGTGATATCAAGGCCTGGTTGTTCGGAATAGCCCAAAATACCTGCTACTCATACATAAGAAAACATAAGGATCTGCTGGACCTGGATTCTGTGCCTGAAACTGAGGATGACTGCGCCGGAGTATAATCCGTACAGTGTCCTACCTATTGGCCCATTTTGTTATAAAAGGATGTTCATCATATACAGCAATACGTGACTTTTTTGCGATCTTATTAGTCATGATACCAATTTATATTGCTTTACTAATGCTGGTGAAAGTAATAAGATATTATAAAAATAATTATTATCCGGATTAACAAAAGCAATATTAATATATTCAATGGCAATATATTCATAGGAGTCGGTTATGAACACAAGTTTAAGTAAATTTATCAGCCTTATACTGAGACACAAACCCGAGGTAATCGGTATATCCCTGGACAAGCATGGCTGGGCAAAAGTCGACGAACTAATTGCAGGCATATCGAAGCGTACCGAATTTAATATGGATATGTTGGAGGAAATTGTCCGTACGGACGATAAGCAGCGGTTTTCATTCAATGAGGATAAGACTTTGATACGCGCAAACCAGGGCCATTCGATTCCCGTGGATGTGGAGCTGACAGAAGCAACTCCGCCGGAGTTGTTATGGCATGGAACGGGGGAAAAGTATACAGCCCCTATCGATACGCAGGGATTGCTTCCAATGAGCAGACTGTATGTTCATTTGTCTAAGGACGAGCAGACGGCCGTCAAGGTGGGCGAACGTCACGGCAGACCTGTGCTTTATCGTGTAAAAAGCGGAGAAATGGCCAGGGATGGATACAAGTTTTACCTTTCAAAGAACGGGGTCTGGCTGACAAAGGAAGTTCCTGTGAAGTATTTGAAAAAAGTCAAAAAATGAAAGGCTCCGATATATTACGGAAGCCTTTGTAGAATTATTGCCGGAAAACTATGGTTTCACGCATAAAAACACAAGCTTTCCGGCAATAGTAAAAATATTGATTCGGTTAAGTTTCCTTGCTCAGGAAAGAGCATTCATATTAAAACCGGCAAAATTATTTACATTCTCAATTTACTATCTAAAGAGTCCTGGCGTATTCGCCGATTTTTTTATCCATATTCCTTATATGCTGGGTAAGCCAGTTCAGGATCATCTTGTTCGCGTTAATAATCAACAAAATGTTTCCGCCGGATTCGTTATAATCTTTCTTCAGCTTTGCCAGATCTTCAATAAAAGAGGCATGCGCTTTTCTTTGGGCGTCAATTTGGGGATATTTTATTTTTTCCATGTATTTTTCTTCATCTTTAAAGTGTTGTTTTGTATAGTCGTCCAGAAAATCAAACATTTCAATTATGAATTCCTTGGCCCTTCCTTCCTGACCGGCCTTATACAACTGATTTGCTTTTTCGAACCATAATTTGTGTTGCTCATCGATTAAATCAACACCGACCGATAAGTCTTCAGTCCATGTTATAGCCATTTTAAGCCCCCCTTAAATATGATTAAATCCATTTATATTATAATGTTTTTTGTAATTATATTCAATAAAACGCCAAATTTCGACAATATCATTTTTTGCGGAAAATTCATAACGGATGTCCTGTGACCGGCTGAATCAAACCGAAAAAAGTCTGAAAGCTGCGTGATCCGTGACTTGGACCGAAGTATCATAACAAAACCACAGAGCATATGCAACATACTCTGTGGTTTGGCATACAGCGTGTTTTTTGTAGTGTTATTATATACAATTAAAATTTTCTGCTTGAACCTCCGTGGGTACGGCCTGAGGATGATGTGTGGGTACTCGAGCCCGAGGAGGAGCTTTTTGGTTTAGGCTGCCTGGTAATTCTGCTATACAAGAAAAGATCCCTGCTGACTTTTAAATTGAAGCTGTTATCTCTTAAATAACTGGTGGCCGCAGGCTGATAACGGACACTCTTGAGTTGGCCCTTCATTATTCCTGTAATTATCAATGCGATTATCACACCTATTACAAGAGAGACAATCAGGCGTTTGCCTGAGAAGAAGTCATCGGCATATTCGGTGGCAGTTTTATTAAATGTATAATCTACCGTTACTATTGCAACCTCACATTTATATTCCTTGCTGATCCTTTCCAGTTCGGAATTCAGGGATTTTTCTTCACTGCTTGAAAGAAGACCGGCATCATCTACCAATAGCGGAAGCTCCCTGTCACTGGCGGCAAACCCTGTTACAAGCGAGGCGACCCAGAATATAATTGTTATAACAATTAACAGATTTCTTTTCTTCATACTTTTCGCCTCCTTATAACAAGTTCAACAAGAATAAGACCAGGTATGCAATTGTGCCGAAAGCAGCGGTCAAACCGCCCAGCCATTTCCAATATGCCGCCTTATCCATGGGCAAATCACCGACGAACTTTCCTGTCTGTCCGTTCATTGCGAAAGTATATCTTTCGTTATTCCATATGGTATTAAGCAGCCAAACCGGGTACAGCGCATATTTTGCCTTGCCGTTTTGTAAACGTATATTGCTGCTCTCGGGTGTAACCGTTGTATACCCGGTTACGGTCGAGGCAAAGAGTTGTTCTGTACTGTGCTTTATACGCTCATTCGCACGGGCTATGCTTTCATCGGCTTTAACATCGTACTTGTCGGCCAAGTAACCGGCCAGGTAAGCCGTCTGAAAATCTACTGCATCCGAAAAATCATATGGTTCGATTGATTCCATTAGATCATCGGGCATTTTTGTGGAACCGTCCACCGGGACTCTTTCAAAGGTTAGACTGCCACCACGCCAGACTGAAAAATAACTGGTCTGGGTATAAATATAGTCGTTATCACTCCAGGTCCGGACTTTTGTTGCTTTGTAACGGATATTTGCATCGGCGTCGGCGTCAAACAGCCAAAAGGGCACATAAATGCCTTTTATTTCTTCAATCCTGTTTTCATCTTTAAAAATCTTCGGCAGGAGCTTCTTACCCTGCAAATGCTTCTTAAGTCCTTCTTTAGCTGCTTTTTTGTCCAGTTTAAAAGGAATTACATAATCCGGACGTAAAACGCCGGATAGTCTGCCTGTCATAACTACAGGGTTATTGCAAAAGGGGCAGTTGGTGGCGGCTGTATTTTCATCGGCGACAATCTCGCCTCCGCAGGATTTGCATATGTATGCATTTATTTTTGAAGCTTCGCTCTCGTCCCATTGGCTTCCGGCCTGGGTTTCCCACTTCATTTCATCCGGCCGGTCACTTTTTAAGGCCTCATCATATGCTTTCAAGGTTTCCATTTCAAATTCGGTATCACAGTAAGGACACTTCACTTTTTGAAGCCTGCTGTCAAAACCGACGGCTCCTCCGCAGGAAGGACACTTGAATTCAAGCAGTTCCAGAATAACCACATCCAATCTGTTCAATTATAAATAGCTTTATTCATGGCCTTTGTATTTAAAACAGGTTATGCCTTGTCATTATCATTGAAAACATCGCCGCATTCAGGGCAGAATTTAGGCGGCTGAGCGGGATTTTCCGGTTCCCACCCGCATTTGTCGCAGCGGTAACGAACAGTACCTGTTGGTGCCGGTTTGCCGCAATTGTAACAGAATTTGCCTGTGTTGGCGGTGCCGCAGGAGCAGGTCCACTGGGCAGGAGCTGTCGGCCTGGGCTTAGCGCAGTTGGTGCAGAAGTTTCCGGAATTCTGTGTACCGCATGAACACGTCCATAAATTGGAACTGCCGATTGAAGCCTGTTGAGGAGTGGCCTGCTGGGGTTGTTGCAGTCCCATGGCATAGAGGTTTTGTGCATTCATGCCGCCGGCCTGCTGAGCCATACCCAACCCCATAAAGCCTGTCATGGCTCCGGCTGTGTTTGATGCAGCTGCTTTCATGGCATCTGCCTGAGCGCCGACGAGTGTTGCCGCAGCCATAGTCGGATTTCTCAATATGGAAAGACGCTGTGCCTCTTTTAACATGGCGCTGTCTTCATCGGGAAGAGTGATGTTATTGAGTGCGACCGATACAACTGCGATACCTCTTAGGTTAAGCCATTTCTTTGTCAGGGCTTCATTCATGGCCGAGGCCAGTTCTTCGGTGTGACCAGACAGCTCATAGGGCCTTATTTGAAGCTCTGAAATTTTCGCAAACGCTGGCTGAAGCGCCGATATAAATTCAGCTTTCAGTTGGCTGTCGATCTCATCACGGGTGAATTCGGATTCGACATTTCCGCATACATTTGTATAGAATAATAACGGGTCCACAATTCTGTATGAATATATGCCGGAACAGCGGACCGATGTATCAACATCAAGATTTATATTACGGTCAACAACACGGAAATTAATGGGGGTCGGAGTACCAAATCTGTTTTCGACTATTTCTTTTGTGTTAATATAGTATACACGCTGGTCTTTTCCGGGATCCCCGCCATATGTGAACCTCTTGCCTATGGTCTTAAAAGTTTCTTTAATGCTTTCCGCAAGATTACCGGTAAATAAGCTTGGTTCGCTGGAAGTATCATATGTATACTCACCCGGCACAGCACAAACATCAACTACCCGCCCCTGCTCAACTATGATCACACATTGACCGTCTGCCACGGCTATGCCTGACCCGTTTGAAATGATATTGTCAGTAGCCTTGACATTAGAAGAACGTCCGGTAATACGTTTTTTGCCTTTAGTTACCAATACTTCCTTCGGCATTGCCTCACAGTAGAAGAACTCTTTCCATTGATCGGCCAGTACTCCGCCTACAGCGCCTGCCGCAGCTCTTATAAGTCCCATAGAAAATCTCCTTTCAATTATATGATTTTGTATTTCGGCTGAATATTTTAAAATGTTTCAGCATCGCAATTACAGCTAATAATAAATATTCCCTGATTCCCGGTAAGCCCGGCAGAATCCGTTTCCAAATGTTTTAGAGAGTACTCATTTTTATGCTGCTATAATCCGGGAACCGGGTAATTGCATATAAATCCAGTATATATCTTTATAAACCATTTGTAGAATAGTAATAAAATTAAATTTTTCTAATAAAATTGCTACTTTTTAAGGGAACCCAATATCCCTCTTATCAGTGTTCTTCCCAGTTCACGGCCAATTGTGGTTACGGCGGAATTTGCAGCCTTTTCTATCATTGAAGTTTTTGGCCTTCCCGGGGATTTGCGCTGCTGTTTCTCCTTTTGGGCCAATTCTTTCTCTTTCCGCATCCTTTCCTGTTCCTTGAGTGATCTGGCCTGTAATATCTCGAAAGCCGATTCCCGGTCTATGGCAGTGTCATATTTCTCGCCCAAAGAAGAGTTATTGATAATTCCCCTTCTTGTCAGCTCATCCAAAGTACCCAATGAACTCTGGGGAGGAAGGATATATGCCCTCTGGACAACGGAAGGGCGACCGTCGGCGTCAAGGCAGGAAATCAATGCTTCACCAGTTGCAAGGTTAGAAATAACTTCTTCGGTGCTGAATTCCGGATTGGGACGGAAAGCATCGGCGGCTGCCTTTACTTTCTTTTGTTCCGAAGGAGTATATGCTCTTAAAGCATGCTGGATTTTGTTTCCCAGCTGTCCTAAAACATCCTGGGGCAGATCGGCCGGGTTTTGTGTAATGAAGAAAATACCGACGCCTTTTGAACGTATTAAGCGTACCACCTGTTCAATTTTATTGACGAGAATCTTTGGAGCATCTTCAAATAACAGATGGGCTTCATCAAAGAAAAAGACCAACTTGGGTTTTTCCAAATCGCCTGCTTCAGGGAGCGTTTCAAAAAGCTCCGAAAGCATCCATAGCAGGAAGGTTGAATAAAGCAGCGGGGAATTAAAGAGACGCACACTATGAAGAATGTTTATGTAACCGCGTCCGTCGGGAGTTGTCTGCATCCAGTCCCTGATATCCAAAGCCGGCTCTCCGAAAAAGAGCTCGCCACCCTGGTCTTCCAGTGCGATAAGGCTTCTCATGATCGCGCCGATACTTTGAGGCGAAATATTGCCGTATCTCATGGTAAGTTCTCTGGCATTGTCGCCCACATACCTGATCATTTCCCGTAAATCCTTGATATCCAGCAGTAATAAGCCTTGCTCATCGGCAATACGGAAAGCAATATTTAGTATTCCTGATTGAGTTTCATTCAAATTAAGAAGCCTTGACAGAAGCAGGGAACCCATCTCTGAAACGGTTGTACGCAGCGAATGCCCGTTTTCACCGAAAATATCCCAGAACCTCACAGGAAAGGATTTGAATTCAAATGATTGTATACCAAGCATCGACAATCTTTCCCGGATGGCCGGCAAATCAATGCCTTTTGCTGCAAGACCTGAAAGATCACCCTTAACATCTGCCAGGAAAACAGGCACGCCCATATCACTGAATGATTCGGCCAATACCTTTAGTGTTACTGTTTTGCCGGTACCGGTCGCACCCGCAATCAAGCCGTGACGATTGGCCATTCCGGGAAGGAGATAGACCGGATTTTCATTTTGTGCAAGCCATATCGTATTATTGATAAACATTATGACACTCTCCCTGATTTTTGATTATTCATTTGATCATAGCATAAAAGCAAGCAGGTGAATCTGTTAAAGTAATTATATCAAGTGATTCTGTTAAAGTAATTATAAACTATTAAGAAAATGCATGTCAAAAAAAACCATATCGGGAATAAAATCAGTTTTTTTACAGCACTTTTATTTCTATCCACAGTTTCAGGATTTCAGATAGCATCAGCTTATTTACATATAACTGGATTTCCTTCCCATTCATCCTCAGGATCCTTTTGTCGATAATAAGGGTTATGATATCCGGGTCTATACTTTTTATCTCGTTGCCCAATAAAATGTTGTATTTTTCCTTTACTGTTTTTTCGATATGCATGATTTCCAGGTCATCAATATCATTTTCGTTAAATAACAGTATCACTTCTATCTCTTTCAAAACATATTTTTTTGAATTGATTGATTTTTCCAAACTTTCAAGTTTGGCGTCTTTTTCCGATATAGTGTTTTCGAGAGCAGCAATCCTTTCGTAGAAAGTATCTATTCTATAGCTTATCAGTGCAGAAGCAAGTATGCTGCCGATGAGTATTCCGGTTATCAGTCCTGCATAGAAATTTAAGAAATATTTATTGGCTTTTGCTTTTATTGCGGGTTGTGCCATAATGCGCCACACCTGTGTATCAGCTTAATAAAAAGATATCCTGTATTTGCGCCCAAAATCGCGGTAAGAACGTAAACGGCCTGTTTTAAAATCGTTTTGATTTCTCCCTGGAACAGACCCTTTTCTATAACTGCGAATGAAGAAAAAGTGCCCCCGAGGGCAACAGCCATTGCCCAGATTTTTATGGATCTTGCCAGGTCAAGCATGGCTTTCAGAGGAGGATGATCGGTTATGACAGCTCCTATGCCGGCGAAAAAGCTTGCTCCGACTATCACTCCGAAAGCTATCAGGAAATTGTTAACCAGATTCGATAAAAAGTCGGACATTTATTCACCGCCTCATAGAAGACTATGATTAAAGCAGCGCACTTATTCCCGAGCTGTAAGAAAATACAATTGTTCGTTGTACTTGATTTTGTGCCGGATCGTGTTATTATATCAGAGGTCTTTTATGCTATAATCGACACAACAGAAATTGGAGGACATTTATAAACATGGCAATATATAAATACGACACCCATGTACATACAAAAGAGGTCAGTCCCTGCGGCAAAGTACCGGCCGTTGAGGTGGTAAAACTGTATAAGGATGCCGGATATCACGGCATAGTTATAACCGATCACTACTGCGATTCTTTTTTTGAAAGTTTATACGGTCTAACCTGGGACGAAAAGATAGAACGCTATTTAAAAGGCTATAATAAGGCTTATGAAGCCGGAAAAAAGCTGGGGCTTAAAGTCATACTCGGAATGGAGATAAGATTCACCGAGAATGTTAATGATTATCTGATATATGGGTTTGATGAGGATTTCCTGAAAGATAATAAAGAGCTTTACAAATTGAATTTGAAAGGATTCAGGGAATTGACAAAGGATAAAAACATCCTGATATTTCAGGCTCATCCTTTCAGGCCGGCAATGATACCGGCACCGCCGGAATTGCTGGACGGTATTGAAATACATAACGGAAATCCAAGGCATAATTCCAATAATGATCTGGCCTATGAATATGCACTGAAAAACCGGCTTCTCATGCTGTCAGGCTCCGACTTCCACCAGAGGGGAGACATTGCCGCCGGAGGTATCATTATTTACACGAGTATTGATAACTCTGAGGAGTTTTCGGATATAATCAGGAATAAAAGAATTATGGAACTGATTCAATAAAAAAACAGGGGCGGGTGAGAATATTTTTTATCAGTCGTCCCCTTTTTAAATCTTATTCCATATCCAAAATTTACTGCCGCAGCTTGACAAATGATATTAAGGGTATATAATTAAATTAGAACCCCACCCGTGGTGGGGTAGGGAGGAGTGATTAGGAATGCAGAATGCGGAAAAAGTGGAGGTCATGAATCTGTTAAAAACAGTAAAAGGTCAAATAGAGGGAATAATCAAAATGCTGGAGGATGACAGGTACTGTGTGGATATATCCAAACAAATCCTTTCAGTTCAGGGGCTTTTGAAAAAAGCCAACTTAAAAATCATTGACCAGCATATTAAACATTGTGTCAGGGCGGCCTTTAGCGAGGGTGAAGCTGAAGGGAATCAAAAAGTAGATGAAATTATCTATTTACTTGATAAATATTTAAAATAACAGACAGCAGGAAGGTGGAAATATGAAAAAAGCGACAATAGGTATCACAGGCATGACTTGCGCTTCCTGTGCTAAGGCTGTTGAAAGAAGCGTACGCAAAACAGACGGTATAATCGCTGCCGATGTCAATATTGCGACTGAAAAGCTTACGGTCGAATTCGATGATACAAAGACGGATTTGGAGAAAATCAGGGAAGCCGTTGTAAAAGCGGGTTATGGCGTCCAGGGAGATAATGAAAGCAAACGTGAGATCATTCTACCCATTTCCGGAATGACGTGCGCTGCATGTGTAAGAGCCGTTGAACGCGCAATAGGAAAGCTGGAAGGCATAAATGAGGTAAGCGTGAATCTGGCTACTGAAAAGGCAAAAATCGTGTATGATCCTTCAAAAATCAGGATCTCACAAATAAAAGATGCTGTCGCCAAGGCCGGGTATAAAGCCCTTGATATTGAAACATGGCAGCAGGCCGATTATGAAAAAGCAGGCAGAGAGAAGGAATCAAAAACGCTCTGGAAGAAGTTTATACTCTCCATCATTTTTACCGTGCCGCTTTTGTATGTTGCCATGGGCCCCATGATAGGCTTACCTTTGCCCGATATAATATCGCCCCATATGAATCCTTTAAATTTCGGTCTTGTCCAGCTTATACTGGTGATCCCGACCATCATTGCCGGCTATAAATTCTATATCGTCGGCTTCAGCAGGCTTTTTAGGCGTGAGCCTAATATGGATTCATTGATCGCTGTAGGCACCAGTGCGGCGTTCATTTACGGCATATACGCAATTATTCAGATATTGAACGGAAATAACGAATATGCTCATGATATGTATTTTGAGTCGGCTGGGGTCATTATTTCATTGATCCTGCTGGGAAAATTTTTAGAGTCTGTAACAAAGGGCAGGACTTCAGAGGCCATAAAAAAACTGATGGGATTGACTCCGAAAACAGCTGTTGTAATACATGACGGCAAGGAAATGGTCATCCCTATCGAAGAGGTTGAAGTGGGGGACATTATCCTGGTAAAACCCGGTGAGAAAATACCCGTTGACGGTGAAGTTATAGAAGGAAGAACATCAGTCGATGAATCAATGCTTACCGGGGAAAGCATACCTGTGGAGAAAAACCCGGGAGATACGGTCATCGGCGCGAGCATTAATAAGAACGGAACCATAAAGTTCAAGGCAACAAAGGTTGGGAAAGATACGGCCCTGGCTCAAATAATAAAGCTGGTGGAAGACGCACAGGGGTCAAAAGCCCCTATCGCAAAGATGGCCGATATAATTGCAGGTTATTTTGTACCTGTCGTCATGGCTATTGCTGTTATCTCAGGGTTGGCATGGTTTATTTCAGGCCAGCCGGTTATATTCTCATTGACCATATTTATTTCAGTCCTTGTAATTGCCTGTCCCTGTGCGCTTGGACTGGCGACTCCCACGGCGATCATGGTGGGGACCGGAAAGGGAGCTGAATACGGAGTTTTGATAAAAAGCGGGGAAGCTCTTGAAACAGCCCATAAGATAAAAACGATCGTTTTTGACAAAACAGGTACGATAACCGAAGGGAAACCGGTAGTTACAGATATAATCACGACCGGCCCGGTTGATCTGACAGAACTGCTGCGGCTGTCGGCCTCAGCTGAAAAAGGCTCGGAGCATCCCTTAGGCGAGGCGATAGTCAATGAAGCAAAAGCAAAGGATTTAGAGCTTATAAACGTTGACAGCTTTGAAGCGATACCGGGGCATGGTATCGAGGTGGCAATAGAAGGCAAAAAGATGCTCCTGGGGAATAAGAAACTGATGGATGACAGGAAAATAGAGATATCTTTGCAGAAAGAATCTGACAAACTGGCCGAGGAAGGCAAGACCCCCATGTATGTGGCCATCGATGATAGACTTGCAGGAATAATAGCGGTGGCTGACGTAATGAAACCAGGCAGCAAAAGGGCGATCGAGGTTCTTCACAATATGGGGATAGAAGTGGCGATGATTACGGGGGATAACAAAAGAACGGCAGAGGCAATCGCAAGACAGGCAGGAATCGACAGGGTATTGGCGGAGGTTCTGCCCCAGGATAAAGCAAATGAGATTAAAAAACTTCAGGCAGAGGGCAAAAAAGTTGCCATGGTAGGAGACGGCATCAACGACGCGCCTGCACTGGCGCAGGCTGACATTGGCATAGCGATAGGTTCCGGAACCGATGTTGCCATGGAATCCGCCGATATAGTTTTAATGAGGAGCGATCTGATGGATGTGCCTACCGCCATTCAATTAAGCAAGCGGACGATACGGAACATCAAGCAGAATCTGTTCTGGGCGTTTGCCTATAATTCGGCCGGCATTCCCATTGCGGCAGGACTGCTGTACCTTATGGGAGGACCGTTGTTAAATCCCATGATTGCCGCGGCAGCCATGGCCTTCAGTTCGGTATCCGTTTTAACCAACGCGTTAAGGCTGAAGAAATTTAAACCGTTACACTAAACAGGTTCAGTTAACAGAACAGTTAGGAAAATATACATTGAAAACAGGGAGATGATTTTTATGACAAAGAAGATTTTTATCGAGGGAATGTCCTGCCAGCATTGCGTAAAACATGTTAAGAACGCACTGGAAGAACTGGACGGGATCAAATCGGCAAAAGTCAGCCTTGAGGACAAGTGGGCCGTAATTGAGCTGAGCCACGATGTAGACAATGAAAAGATCAAAGAGGCTATAGAAGACGCCGGCTACGAGGTCACCGGCATTCAATAAGTCACAGAAGCCCTAAAGGGCAAGGACAAGGTTTCTCATTGAGATAAGCCGATTTGCTTCGGAGGAAAGACCACCGAGCGGTGACTTTATTGAAATGTATGAGCGACCCGTGAGAGGAAGACCTCCCGGCCGGGACATGACGGAGCGCAAGCGGAGAAATGTCATAAAACGGCGGTATTGATCTTGTAGACCTGGGTGCTTAAAGGCGTTCGAAATGAGATCCTTGCGCCTGCCCGACTGTTTACGTTAAAAGCGGGTGCAAGATTTCCCATTGAGATCCCTGCACCCGCATAATGCTTTAAAACAGGATTATAACCGCTAAAAACTCCACAGGCTCATCTCCGTTGTTTGAAATGGAGTGGACCTGGCCGCCTCCGACTTTTATCGCATCACCCGGACCAATGGTTTTTATTTCACCGTTATCATCAACAGTAGCGGTACCGCTCAGTATATAGTAGACTTCTTCTTCCTGGTCATGCTGATGAAGACCGATCGAACAGCCGGGTTCCAAGGTCATCCGGCCGAATAAACGGCATTTTCCCATTATTTCGTCAGTATTGAAAATGTGCTGCAGTCTGACACTTCCATTGCCGCCCCTCATTTTTTCACGGATTTCTACCGTCATTTCCGATGAACGTTTTATCATTTTTTGTTCCTCCTTAATCTTAAATTAAATAAAAGCATTTATTGTACCCGGTTACCAATAAGCGGTTTATGTTATGACTTACATCTAAAGGGTAACTAAACTGCCGAGGAATATCTGACGGGAGAGTCTCTTAAAGGCTATAGCTTATAAAACTTTTCAATATTCAGTATAAATACGGTGGCGCCGCCTATGTTAATCTCGACCGGCATAGCCATATTAAAGGAACCAAAACTTCCGGGAAGTTTTTCAGGGGTCATCATCATACGCCTGGATTTGCATGTGTTACTGATAATCGAAATGGCTTCGTCAACTTTTTCGTCATCGGTTGCAACCAGGAATGTTGTGTTTCCGCTTCTTAAGAATCCCCCGCTGGAGCACAGTTTTGTCGTACTAAAGCCTTTACGGTTCAAATTGTCAGCGAGAATTCCGCTGTCCTCATCACTCACAATTGCAAACAGAAGCTTCATAGATTACTCCTCCTAAGTTTACCCTCTTAATATGGATAATTATAAAAGATTTTCCTTCCAGGTTCAATTAACAATATGTCGGGTTCAATTAACAATGTGTTTAAGCGAATTCTCCCATTGAATTTCGGGAAGAATAATTGTTTTCCTGTTGAGATAATCAAGATGGGCTGAAGGAGATTTAAAATTAAAAGAAAGCTCGTTTGCCCAGAGGGCCTGCCATTTTAATTTTAAAGCCCTGTTAATTGTATTGATTCCATATTTGCCGTCTCCCACAAGAGGATGACCGATATGAGCCAAATGAGCCCGAATCTGATGCGTTTTTCCTGTTACCAGCTCAACTTCAAGAAGAGAAAAATCCCCGGCTTTTTTCAATACCCTGTAACGGGTTGTAATGGCTTCGGAACCCCTGACAGGAGTATCATAAATAAATACCCGGCTTTTTTTGCTGTCTTTCCTCAAATACCCGTGAAGTTCCCGGAAGTTCTCAGCGGGAACTCCGATGACGACGCACAGGTATTTCTTGCCTATTTCATGCATACGGAACTTATCTTCCAAAACGGCAAGGGTCCTGTAATCTTTTGCAAATAAAACCAGCCCGCCCGTATTTCTGTCAAGACGATGGCAAAGCGCGGGAAAACCTTCTTCATATGAAACTCTATCCTTGTCCCGGAGTCTTATAAAACTCTGAAGCCAGCTGTCCAAAACTAAAGCTTCTTCATTCTTGTCCTTATGGACCGGTATCCCCTGCGGCTTGGAGACAACTATGATAAAATCGTCTTCATAAACTATTTCAGGCTGATTTATACCCGGTATATCCGGATCAGCGACACTGTCCAGATATTGATCCGGGATAAAAATCTGTACCTTATCGTTGACAGAAAGCAAATAGGACATGGATACCCTTTTATTGTTTACTTTTATGTTTCTTTTGCGAAATGCTTTATATATAACCGATGGCTTTACATTGGGAAGCATATCGAAAAGAAATTCATCTATACGTTTTTTGTCATATCTGGCTTTGACCGAAAACTCTCTCATAACAACCTCATGATCATTCTATAATTTCTGCAGTCGGAGCGTTACCCCGGAGTATTTTTCTCGGGTACATCTGGTAAACGCTTCTGTGAAGTTTTTCTTCCTTAATCAAAATATCACCATTATATATTCTTATATAAGTATCCACGACATAACCTTCCATACCTTTTTCCAAAACGGTTTCAGTTCCTCTTGGAAGAGTGCTGTCATTTATATATATTACCTTAATCGGAGTAGTGCTGATAGTCTTTGTAGCCAGCTTTACTTTTAATTCGGGATAATCATTGGTGGATTTTATAGTAAAGGTCAGGGCGTTGTTGGAACTCACCTTTGCTTTTATTTGCAGAGGATATGCCGTTGTATTTGTAAACACCAAATCCGCGTATCCGTAAGAAACAGCCGCGTCTTGTCCTAATGGTACATATCCTACTGTGAACATATGGTTGTGTCTTTCAGTTACTTTCAGGTTAGCTCTCAAAACAGCGTTGTAAAGTGTGGTTGATACCTGGCATACCCCGCCGCCGGTACCGTCCCGGATCTGTCCCGCCACAAAGACATGGGCAGTTTTATATCCCCTTTCGGCAGTACGCGGACCCACCACTTTATTAAAAGAAAACTCTTCTCCCGGCAGCAGCAGCGTACCGTCTATGCTTTCTGCAGCAAGACGTATATTGATGCTGCGGTTGTAATTATTCAAGCTGTTTGTCGTAAAATATGTGGTGTAGCTTGAAAGAGTATCCCGGAAAAGCCGTGATCTTAAATATTCTTCTGTAATTTCCGGAGCAATGAACTCGACAGGAAGTTTGATTTCCTCATATTCGTCATTTTCACGGTTTTCTAAATAGGATATGACCTCCATTAACCTTGCCCTGTCCAGTTTAAGACCCATTTGATGGGGCTTGATTTCATATGTTATTCTGGAAGTCCGGACAAATTCAGCATTGACCGGAGGTTTGTTAAGCATTTCCAAGGTGGCCTCCACATCAAGATCAGGGGGTTCTCTTTTTATCAGGGGCAGGATAACGGTTGACGATTCAAACTTTTTTACCGCATTGATTATATCGGTTTGAAGCTTTTCTTCATCCACTTCCAGACCCGGGATCCCGGTACAGAGAGTAACCTGATTATCCGTGATGAATATGTTGGGAGGTATTATCTCTCTGTAAGTATTCTTCCTTATATCGTCCAGAAATTCATTATATTTATCGGAACTATAATCCAGGACCAGTTCGACGGTTTCGGGATTTCTCCTGAGTCTTGCTATCTTCGCCAGACGTTCTATAATATTGCCCTCCCTGCCAATACTGAAAGCTTTTTCTACCATGGCTCCAATGTCAATTTTTAATCCAATTTGGGAAACCATGACGGTTTTTTCAAACTGCGGCGCCGAAAAAGTTATAAAGATATTGTCAAAAGCTTTCGAATAAATGTTTTGAAGATGATCTGAAAGTTTTTCTTTTGTATATCCGCCGACATTTTTATTTTGGATCATTACGCCGTTATAAACTCTGGATGTATTCAGCAAAAGGCTTAAAAAAATGACAGCGGCCAATAATACCAGCATAAAAAAAACTGGTAGAAAAAACACTGAAGATTTATTTTTTATATAACTGTTTTTTTCCTGGCCATTCGCCGGCGTCATTTTCTCATTACGACCCCGTTCCAAAAATACACCTTATAAATTATATTTATTTTGCTGTCCTGATAACATTATCTCAGCTTTTAAAAATATTGACAACAGACATGTGCTTTATTAATTAACATACTCTTAATTGCGGGAAAAATATTCTATGCTGTGCTATACTATTGATGTAATTTGTGAGGATAATTATAGAGATTTTTTTCCGATATCCTAAAGAGGGGTCAAAAATATGCAGCTTTTCTGGCGTAAACAAAAAAAGGATTTTACAGAGAATAAGTCATCAGCAGAAATCAATGCGAATGTCCTGTTTGATGCTTCAGTTTTGAGAAAGAATAATATAACCAGGCTGTCCATTGACGGAAGATGGACTAAACTTTTTGTTGCCATTCAAATATCTCCCGAGCTAAAGAAGGCAGAAGAAGAAATGAATGAGCTCATAAAAAGGGAGGCCATGCTTAAAAACGAACAGGAAAACTTAGAGCCGCAAAAACGAAGATGCATGAATCAAATAATGAGTCTTACGAAGGAAGCATTTGAAAATGACAATGAAACGGCGAAACAACAGTTAAAAGAATGCAAGAAGGAAATTGAAAAGATAAACAATCGAATCAATAATATACAGGAAGACATCGAAAAGCTGGAGGATAAATTGAGGGAAGCGAATTTAGAGCTTCTTAACAAATCGATAAATTATATTTTTTCGGAATTGAAAGCAAAGAACGAAAGGGCTCTGCAAATTAAAAAGGAGCTAGCAGAGCTTGAGGAAAGAAAGAGGCTGCTTAGCCAGGAACTGGATACGATCTCTCTTGACTGGACCAAGTATGCCGTTGACCTTACAGAGCTTATTGGGACTGATCCGGTTAAAGAATTTGAAGAAGCATATAAGTTGGAGGGGTTAAAAGATGAAGCTGTTGACGCCTCGGCAGATGAAAGCGATTGATGAAACAGCCATTAATACCCTGGGTATCCCCGGGATAGTTCTAATGGAAAATGCCGCGATCCATACAGCCTTCAAAGCTTCCGCCATGCTGGAAGGACAGGAAGAACCCAGCATCACGGTGGTAGCGGGAAGCGGTAATAACGGCGGTGATGCATTAGCGGTTACACGACATTTACTCTCCATGGGATATGCGGTGTCTGTTTTTTCTTTGACGGACCTGGATGCACTTCGCGGAGATGCGTATATAAACGGAAGGATTCTGAAAAATATTGGTGTCAATGTTCCCGTAATATCAAAAAGTGAAGACCTGGAAAGGCTGAGAATCGCCTGCAGCGAAAGCGACCTGGTTATTGACGGAATTTTCGGTACAGGGTTAAATCGTCCGGTAGAGGGGATACTGTACGATGTTATAGATATTATAAACTCTTTTTCCTCAAAGATCCTTTCCATTGATATACCCTCAGGCATAAACGGGTTAACAGGAAAGGTCATGGGAAACGCTGTGAAGGCAGACGCAACCGTTACATTCCATCTGCCTAAGACAGGGATGTTCATGTATCCCGGCGCCGCCTATGTGGGCGAGCTTTCTGTGGCGGATATAGGGATTCCGTATGCTTTGTCGGAAGATATGGAAACTTCCCGGTTAAATGAAAAGGATGATATTAAGAGAATACTTCCCCTGCGTCCTGATGACGGGCATAAAGGAACATTCGGGAAACTCCTGGTGTTTGCCGGGTCGGAGTCAATGACCGGAGCGGCATATTTAAGCGCCCTTTCGGCATATCGTACCGGATCAGGCTATGTAAGGCTCGTTGTGCCGAAGGCTTGTATAAATCCTTTATCGATACTTTTACCCGAGGCTGTTTTTGTTGGCCTTACGGAATACAGCGGCACCGAATTCAATAATCGTATAAAAAGACTTATAGATGGTTCTGACGCGGTTTTGATCGGTCCGGGGCTTTCGGTTTCTGATGAAGCCTTAAGGCTTATGGAGGCTGTTGTAGAGAACTGTGATAAGCCCATGGTTATAGATGCCGACGCTCTAAATATTATGTCAAAGGAAAGACCATTGCTGGAAAGACTGCGCTGTGAGACGGTTATCACGCCCCACCCGGCAGAAATGGCCAGATTGACTCAAAAATCGGTATCCGAGATACAGGAAGACAGGATAAATATTGCGAAGGATTTTGCTGACGAATACGGCCTGACCGTGGTGCTGAAAGGAGCAGGAACGGTAATTGCCGCCAATGACGGAAGGACATCCATAAATTCTACCGGCAATCACGGAATGGCTACCGCAGGAGCCGGCGATGTGTTGGCAGGCATTATAACATCCCTTATCGGGCAGGGTTTATACCCGTATGATGCGGCTGTGGCTGGTGTTTATCTTCATGGCCTGGCCGGGGATATTGCCGCTTCGGAAATCGGTGCGGCCGGAGTTATGGCCTCGGATATAGCAGAAAACATACCAAAGGCCATAATACATGTTCAAACATGAGAATCGGTATCATATCATTCTGAATGGAACGGGATGAAGGATATTTAATATAAACCAACTTATTAAACTAATCAGGTGACAAAAAATGAATTATAAATTTACAAGAACATGGGCAGAAATAAACTTGGACAATATTGCCCATAATGTTAAGGAAATTCAGAGGGTAGCTGGGAAACGCACCGAAATAATGGCTGTTGTTAAGGCAGATGCATATGGGCATGGAGTATTGGAAACAGTTAATACCCTAGTTGAAAGCGGTTGTTCGCGACTTGCGGTGTCGATGCTGGATGAAGCCATCCAACTAAGGCAGATTGGTATTGATATACCCATTTTGGTTCTCAGCCATACCGACCCGTTGAGAGATGACGAAATAATAAAGTATAACATAACCCAGACCGTTTACAGCCATGATATTGCAAAGGCGCTCTCTGACGAGGCGGTGCGGCAGGGGACAAAAGCAAAGGTACATATAAAAATCGATACCGGCATGTCCAGGGTCGGCTTTCCTCCCGGGTACAGCGCAGTTAAAGCCGTAAGTGAAATACAGAAGCTTCCGGGTATAATTGTTGAGGGCATATTTACACATTTTGCGGTAGCCGACGAAACGGACGAAGCCAGCAAAGAATTTACCTTGCAGCAGGCAGAGCTTTTTAACAGTATAATAAGCGAATTAAACCGGATAGGGATTCTGATCCCCATACGTCATGTTGCCAACAGCGCCGCAATCATTCAGTATCCGGAGTTCGCGATGGAGATGGTAAGGCCGGGTATCATCCTGTACGGCATTTATCCGTCAAAGCAGGTAGACAGATCTATACTGGATCTGAAACCGGCTATGACACTTAAAACAACCATTTCAATGGTAAAGTGGGTGGAAGAGAATACTTCTGTCAGTTATGGCAGGAAATTTATAACTAAAAGAAAGTCAAAGATTGCAACCATCCCCGTAGGATATGCGGACGGTTATTCAAGATTGCTTACAGGAAAGGGCAGAGTATTGGTAAACGGCCAATTCGCCCCGGTCGTGGGCAGTATCTGCATGGACCAGTGCATGATCGACGTAACCAATATTGAAGGTGATATAAATAACGGCGATGAAGTGGTCCTGCTGGGCAAACAGGGCAGTTTAGAAATAACGGCTGAGGAATTGGCTGACCATATCGGCACCATTCCATATGAGATCGTGTGCATAATCGGGAAACGTGTTCCGAGAGTTTATTTTAAAAACGGAGAAATCGTAAATGTATTGAACTATTTAAATATGAAAAACAAATAAGCCGTCTTTCCTCCGAAGCAAATCGGCTTATCTCAATGAGAAATCTTGCACCCGCCCTTTTCATGCATAACCGATAGGACTGTCCTTATGGATGTGCATTTAACCAAAAAAATTGCCATATTCACGTATACATAATAAGGAAATGAGAAATAATAATAATGCATGCGTAACCTAATTTTAATTTGCCCTATCGTGCTATCTTCCTTATAATAGAGATAAGAAGTGAATAAAGGGGTCAAGCATAAGAGGTTAATACTTACTGCAGGAGTGATATTATTTGGTAGTAAGAAGAGGAGATATCTTTTATGCTGACTTAAGTCCTGTTGTGGGTTCCGAACAAGGTGGAGTGCGCCCGGTCCTGGTAGTTCAGAATGACGTGGGCAATAAATTCAGTCCCACCATAATCGTATCGGCAATCACTTCGCAATTGGACAAGGCCCGCCTTCCGACACATATTGAGATCAGCGGTGAAAAATATGGTCTCAGCAAGAACTCAGTAGTACTTCTGGAACAGGTAAGAACCATAGACAAAAGAAGACTTCGTGAAAAAGCGGGACATTTGGACAGTCAAATAATGAGGAAAGTTGATAATGCGCTTTATACCAGCCTTGGGCTGAACGTTACATACGTGCAGTAAAGCGCGGAGTATAAAGCGCCTCCCAAAGGAGGAAAGAAAAATGATATTCAAAAGAAAAAGCTGGATAATACCGATGGTATGCACGATCTTATCTGGCCTGGTACTCATGGTATCTTTCGCGGCAGGAGCCGGACAGCCGGGAAGCGACTCTGACCCTTTGGTGACAAAGAGTTATGTTGATCAGAAAATTGCGCAGTTATCAGCTCAAATAGGTTCCGGCTCGGGTTCCGGTTCAGGTACTGTCAATAATGCAACAATTGCGCAACTCCAGACAGACGTAGGGGATTTGACCAAATTCATAATCGATGCCTTGTCAGAGATTGAAGCTTTGAAAACTAGGGTCGCAGGGCTTGAAAACGGTTTTATCGTTGTTGAAGCTACAGCCGGTCAGAAGATAATTCTCGCAGGCGGAAGCGAGGCCATCTTAAGAAGCGGTTCAGCCGAGGCTATTGTAGGCACCAATGGAGGGCTTGTTGATGCCAGCGTTGGAGGAGACATTAACAAAAACGGTATGAAAATCCCTGTTCAGCATCTTTTGATCTCAGCGAGATCAGATGGCAGAGGAATGTTAATTAAGGAAAAATCATATCTTTTGATCCGGGGATCATATACTGTTCAATGAAATAACAGAATAAATATTGACGATCAGGGTGTATCCGTTTCAGATATACCCTTTTTTTAATCAGGGGGTGCGTATACCGTAAAATAAAATAATTTCAGATATAATAATCCTGTCTGAAAGCAGAAGAATATGAAAGTTGAGGGGTATAATCTATAGGCATGTTATATCTGTATCATGATGGCTTTTGTATTTCTTGTAAAGTTTTAACTCTTTTCGCCGAAGATTGCGTATAAAATTTTGGTATAAGTTTTTTGATTTTTCATCCATATTGATTATTGATAACCCATAGTAATAATTGGAACCTTGTTTACATGTCCATTTGACTGCGCACTCCGCTATTATTATATGGGACATTTTATTATACGTTACTAATTCAATGGTATCGTCCTTCTTAAGTTCGCTTCGAGTGATAATACTGATTCCTTCAAGACTGATGTTTAATATTACACAATAGTTTTCATAAATCTCTTTAATTTTTCGAAAAGTTCCGCTTAAATATACATTATAACGTTTGTAATCTCGTTTATTATCAATAATATTGATAGTCTCAATTTTCAGAATTACCGATCTGGAGGCAAATTTTACGTTATATACTTTGGCAGTCATTATGTAAATATTCTTATTGTCTGTCATTTGGCAGTCCAGGATATCACCGATCATTAATACAGATGCTAAATATTCTTTTACAAGTTCAACTTCGATCAAACGACCATAAACATTCAACACTTCTGTAACTACCCAGTCACTGCTGTTTTGTTGTTTTGTTCTGACTATCATACCCGATTTTATAATGTTCTCGGTTTTTAATGATCCTGACATTATTTTCGCCTCTATGTAACAAATTAGAATACCAGTTTTCCGTCTTCAATTCTTGCCCAAACCATTTTTTTTTCAGAAAGAAAAGTATGTGAAAATCCCCCGACCTTTATTACTGTATCGGCAAAAGCAGTCCGGATTTTAATGTAACTGTTTTCCGGAACTGCAAGCAGGATTTTGGAACCTCTTTTTGATCCGGAAGTATTGATTTCAATTCCTTTTTCGGCTCGTATTTGTCCGCCTCTGATATAGCCTGTTATAATAGCCTTTCCTCCACAATTCATTTTTGTGTTTATACATCCTTTTCCAAGTACGTGGATGTTTCCCAATGCCATGATATCGCAGTTTACAGCTGAATTCAAAGTAACATTGCCTTTTATTGCCGTAGTATTCTTACATGAGGCCATATCATTTATATCAGAAACGATTTTTTCCAGCGAGTTCAAGTCATTTAAGTCATAATAATTACCCATTAATGAGCGGGTTTTCTTCAGAAGAGAAAGAATAAATTCATGCTCAATATCATAATTCCCTTTTCGTAAGGAATTCATTACCTCATATATCAACAAAGGCAAGTGACTGTTCTTACTGTTTAATAAAGAACAAGTTCTGAAAATGAATCATTTTGCTCTCCTTTTGCATAAATCTTTTTAATATTTTCTATAAGCTCATTAATTCCGTCTGCAAGCTTATGCAGCAGAGGTGCCGGATCCTTTACGATAATATCGCTCATGGCCGCATTAATTTTGCTTGTAATTGCAGTTCCTTTTATTGTGATGTTATTGCCTGCATAAATACTTGCAAAATCTACATTACCTTTTATCAGGATATCCCGTTTTGCAATGACTTCCATGGATTCGCGCACATTTGTCTTTACCTCAATATTACCCCTGAAATAGACATTTCCGGTTGTCATATTTACTTCATCAATTGTAATGGTATCACATATTTGGAAGAATACCGAATCGCCCTTTTCTTCCACAGATGGTCTCCCGCTCTTTGTAGCAATTATTTTCCCGGTTTTTTCATCATATTTTATTGAAAAAGATGGCTCGATAGTAATCACCCGAGCATTTCCAATAGCTATGGGCTTTCCTGTCACTGTTTTTCCGGGCTTTCCCGGCTTACCTTTTTTTATTTCTGCTATTATTTGCCCATTACACACCATTTGATAAGATGAGGTGTTTTTGAAATCAATATAGTCGTCATCACTCTCATTGGTCTGTGGTTTATCGTGTATTGTATCATTTTTGTTGAAATAATACTCAATGATGTCATCGGTTGGGTCTTCAGCTTCAAGACCTTTGGCGACCAAATAAGTGCCTGAGATGTTCTTATTACAGATTTCATCAATTATATTATCATCAATCCCATATACGATACCTGAACGTTTTAAATATTCTTTGATCTGCTCTGGGGTTATACTTTTGGTTTCGATTATTTGTTGCCTGACTTTAATGTCAAGCTTATTGACCGGATCAGAGTCCATAATGATATTTTTTACAATTCTCGCGGGGGAATAGCTCAGGAAAGCTTTTAAACCATCCTCTGTAACTTTTATATCCATTTTTGCGTCTAGCTCTGAGTAAAATGTCTTTAGTTCGATTACATCATTTTCCGATACGGCGGTAATATGGTTGTATTGTAATCCGTTAATAAACAATTTTACTTCTTCGCACGGATTGATTAATGGGGGCATACCCTCATTTTTTTCATTTTTTACGAATACTCGTTCGTTTGTAATCCATACTAATCCATCAATTTCATTAGTCAGTTTGTTGCTTTTACACTTAAACAATGCCTACACCTCTGAAGATGAATATTGTAATCATATAATTAAAAATTTATATTTTTAGTTTTAGACATAATTATTTACCAAAACCTAATTATATATCATATATATCAAAATTTACAATGCGACATGGAAAAGTTAGAATTCGCCCCTTTTTATTTTTCTGTTTTTATACGATAAAAATAATGAGGGATGAATATGATGAATATGAAAAGGGATAATTTAATAAAAAATTTAATTATAGCCGTACTTATTTTTATTACTTTTTGGTTTGGAGTAAGACCGATTATTACACGCAAGCCGGGTAATAATCTAACCAAAATTCGTTCCGATGCATATGATTTTGCCGAAAATGAATATGCGACAATTGTGATCGGATCAGAACCTGAGGGGGTGGCTGCCGCTCTCGCCTGTGCCCGCACAGGGCTGAAAACCCTGCTTGTTACAGAGGATGCTGATCTCGGAAGTTATATAAAACAGAGTATGATATCATATATGAATCCCCAGCAGGGAGTTATAAAAGGTAAAAAAATCCCTTTAAATAAAGGCATATATCAGGAGATTTTCGGTAAACTTACCGTGGGTTTCAGCGGGCAGGATTATGAAGAGTCAATAAAAAAGCTCCTAGAAAGGGAAAAAAACCTTGATGTCATTTATAACGCTGTTGTTTCAGAGACAGATCTGGAAGAGGGGACATTAAAGGGTATATATATACAAGAACCCGGAGCAAGGAATTATTATAAGGCCAATGTGTTTATTGACGCAACACAAAAAGGAGATCTGCTTGCATTGTGCAATACACCATATTTTAAAGGCTCAGAGGATCTGGGGATCCAAAATTTCTATGCTCCGCTGGAGTTCAATTTCAGGGTAACCGGTGCAGATGCGGAGGCGCTGAAAAAGGGGCGGAAAACGACAAATTTCATAGATGAGTTTAAACTTGTGCTTTTGGCTTATAAAAAGTTTAATCCCCGCACCAAGCTGGTATCGCCTTCTTTTATCATCTATGATGACAATGATGTTGTGATTTCAGGTCTGCAGGTTTTCAACGTGGATGTGGAAGATGAAGAAGATTTAAAAAGCGCGTATAAGGAAGCCGAGGAAGAGGCCAGATTACTGACGGCCTTCCTGAAAAACACGCTGGTTTCATTTAAGGACTGTACATATAAAGCGGGCCCTGAAAGCTTCTTTATTCCCGAGTACAGGCATTATGAAGGAAGATACAGGCTAACCGTTACTGATATCCTGGAAAACAGGGATTTTAAGGATAAAGTCGGATTATGCTCCCAGGAAGTGGATGCAAGTAAATTCACCAACGACAATACAAAATACATAGTTATAAAGCCCCATGTTTATTCCATACCTTTAGGGAGCCTTGTCCCCATAAATCTTGATAATGTCCTGATGCTGGGGGCAAAAGCGGGTTTCACATCTCTGGCATCTACAAGCGCAGGCAGCATTCCGACCCGGATAACGATAGGAGAAGCAGCCGGTTTGGTATCGGCATACAGTACGATAAGAGCCATATCTCCTGCCGGGATCTTATCGGCCGGCGACAATGAACTGAAGGCATTGAAAAAATATATATCCAGAGGCGGAGTTGAGCTTGCTGATTTTTCGGAAGATATATTGATTCCGGAAACGGAGGAAAAGCTGACCGACTACTGGGCCTATCCATATATCAGGGATCTTGTGGAATACGGACTGATATCAGGCGGTGAAGAAAACGACTTCAAACTTAATTATGAGGCCAGCCAGGATTTAATGGCGGTTCTAATAAAAAACGCCATGCTGAAAATGGCTCCTGACAGTTATGGAGCATCGGTCAATCAGGCTCTGAAACCCTATGAGAACAAAGAAAAACTGACGGACGAAAAGGCGGCGGAAATTATTCTGAATGCGCTTTCGATTCCCTATAATGAAGGCAGTGCGCTTCAGGTACTTAAGAACAAAGGAATCGTTCCTTCACAGGTAACAGATAGATTATCCTCCGGAGATAAAGTGACTCTTGACGTAGTATATGCATTGGTTGTTGAAGCAGTAAGAAGTATCAGATAGAAAGGATATTAGTTTTTTCGGTCGGCTATTGCTTTTTTAAAAGTCAATATAATGAACCGCGGCAGGTCAAGCATACGTTTGGCTCGTTTAGGTTCTTTTATCAGCCTGAACAGCCATTCTAAGCCTGCCTTCCTCATGAATTCCGGCGCCAGCCTGGCTGTTCCGGCAAAAACATCGATAGAACCTCCTATACCCATCAAAACCTTGCAGTTGAGTTGTTCCGCATACCGATGTATCCATTTTTCCTGCTTGGGCGCTCCTAAACCCACCAACAGGATTTCAGCTTTTGAATCATTTATTTGTTTTATTATATCGGGTACTTCGCTTTCATCGAAATATCCGTTCCTGTAACCCTTGATTTTTGCTTTGGGATATTCATAAACTATATTTACTGAGGCTTTTTCGGCAACGCCGGGTTTGCCGCCGAGAATAAAGAAACTGGTGGATCTCTTTTCGGTATTTTTTAGGATCCTTTTAACCAAATCTATCCCCGAGACTTTTTCTTTAAGTTCTTTTCTCAATATACGGGAAGCTAAAATAACCCCTGCTCCGTCAGGGACAAGAAGGTCAGCGCTGTTGAGTACAGTTTTAAGTTCGGGATCCCTGGTGGCCTGCATTATTATCTCTGAATTAGGCGTAAAGATCTTCTGCGGAGTCTCGCCCTTCAACATTTCAATTACTTTATCCAGAGCCTCATCCATAGTGACATTATCGATCATCACACCGTGTATATCAACTTTTCCGGACATTATATCCCCCTGTTCGGATGATGTTATACAATCTTCGCCTAATGATTATACTAGACTCTTCGTGTTTTGGAAAGTAGGCGCAGCAAAATGACATACTTCAAAGCAAACATCAAACAGACAAATATTGACAATTAATGCAGTATAATATATCATAAATTCAGACATCCTGTGTCGATACATAAAGACACCGGATGTTTTTTTATTAAGAAGTTGTGAGGTATGCGGATATGAAAAGGTAATATTGACATTATTGATACTGGTTATATCTATATCCGTTTGGAGCATTTCCTTATAATAATAACATTTCAGCGGCAAGTACACCGGGATTCAAAGATGTGCCCAATGACAGCTGGTAGAAAGGAGAAAGAACCTATGTCCATATATATAGATCCCGACAAAATAGAAGAAATGGCATGTGAACTTAAGAGATTTAGCCGGTATACAGAGGAAATGGAAGCCTATATCCGTGACATTACCCTCAGTTGTGTTAACGAAGTCGATGCGGAATATCATGAGACATATGTAAGGGAAGTAACAAGGGAGATAAAGCGAGAGGTAGAAGAAGCTCGTCAATTGGCGGCCGAAATAACCGAATCCCTTGACAGCTTAGCCAGGAATGCAGAAAATGCCGCGTCAGAGCACCGGTATAATTCTGAAAAACAAACTCAAATGATAATGCAAAGCATAGTATATTTCATACTTGATATGCCTTTAATAAAGGCATTAAAAGGTGTGTCCCAGATAGTAAAAACAATGGCGGAGGATAAGATATCATTAACTCAGCCCTTTAATCCGAAAGAAGACTACGCGACACGGATTAAGGAGGCAATCGAGAATGAAAATTACACTAATCTGCAGAAATATGTGGATGAGAGAGACGCAAAGATAGCCTCGGATAAGGAAAAATACAAAGATGTAAAATCGACGGGAGAATACTTGAAGTCTCTTGGTTATGTAGGTGTAAGAGAATACTTAAGAGACCAGAAGGGATTTGACGATAAACAGATTACATATAAGGATGGCAAGGTCTGTATAAACAATGATTATTTACTTGATATCGAAGGTATAGTACTGACAGGCCATACTAATTATGCCAGTGCGAAGAATATTGAGAAAGCACTGTTACAGGCTCAAGTACCTGATATCAAATCAGAAAGCGGAAAATCTGGGAATATTCAAACACAGGGGACTGACGAAATTGCGGAAGTTAATTCAAGTTCGCCGACAAAAGTAGGAGATTATTGGGCTCCGCCGTCAATCAAAGATTGGACAAAAGTAGTATCTAAATTAGATTATACATTATATAAAGGAGTTGCTGATCCAGCAAAGTATTTAAGGTTTTATTCCGCTGAACAAGCAATGATTGATCCGGTATTTGCGGGTAGATTAGCAAAATATGCGGAGGACCACGGCATAATAATATATGTAACTGGTAATGGGGGAAAAAGAAGCTATGAGGATCAGGTAAGAGCCTATAAGGATTCAGGTGGCAGATACGATGAGAAAACAAATGAGTGGGTAGGCGGAGATGGAACTGCAGCTAAACCTGGGACCGGATGGCATGAATTGGGGCTTGCAATAGATGTAAATAAACATGCGGGTCAAGATATGATTGATCTTCGGTCTAAATACCAACATGATGCAACGAAAGACCAAACTGAATTTTTAGCCTATGGAATATTCAAGCCTCTGACAAAAGGTAATAATATTCCGGAAGATCAAAGGGAACCATGGCACATCCAGCCAATTGAAACCAATGGAATAGCAAAATCCGATAGATTTAAATTGTATGGCAATAGCTATAGTTGGTGATGAAAGGAGAATAATATGCGAAGTAAAATAGTCATTTATATAAATATAATAGGCATTATATTATTATTAACATCATGTAGAATGCAAAATGAAAGAGCCAGGTTAGAGAGTGCTGATAAACAAGCAAAAATCGAGGTAAAAGGTGATGATAATAAACCGATTGAAATTGAACCTACTGAAAATACAGAGCAAAAGGATCCTGAAACCAATGATTTTAAGTTTTCTTCCGGTGCATTTACCGAGAAAGACATTCATCAATTATTTAAGATGAACAGGGAAGAAATCGAAGAAAAACTGGGGACAAACTATATAGAATTATTTACTGGAGTTGAGGGAGCAGAAACATATGAATATTCAGAACATGGAATAACAATTGAATATGATCTATCCGGCAGAGTGTGGTATGTAAACTGTTCTGGTAATGTTTCAATTTATGGGACCAATTCAACTATGCTGTTTGATGAAATACAAAGCAAATTAGAGAATTCTGTAATAGAAACATGGTCACCGGAAGAAGATGAAGATATTGTTTATTACATTTTAACTTGTGAAATAGACAACATGAGAATCAGATATATATCTGAAAATGAAAATGGTGAAGGATCATCTTTAAGAATTATTCGAATAAAGTAGATGTTGAAACTTTTTGCATCCTCAAATCTTCAATAGGATATAAATGTTCGGGATGTAAAGATACCATAAATTCAGACATCCTGTGTCGATACATAAAGACACCGGATGTTTTTTTATTAAGAAGTTATGAGGTATACGGATATGAAAAAAGTAATACTGGTATTATTGATACTGGTTATATCTTTATAGTTTGGAGCATTTCCGTCAAATAATAACATTAAAGTAGCATGTACAATGCAATTCAAAGATGAATTGACAAATTGTGCTGCAGAAGGGGCAGTACAATTTTATCCGGGTGAAATAATAGAAGATTTTCTTTATAAATTGACGCTATCCTACAAGAGCAGATTTATTGACCGGAATTTGTTCATTGTGTTACAATCAATTAGCTGAAAAGAATATTTGGAGTGGAAAAATATGAAAATTTGTATTATTGGACTAGGTTATATCGGGCTTCCAACAGCCGCCATGTTTGCAACCCATGGGCACAAAGTTTTGGGTGTTGATGTAAATAAGAAGGTAATTGACGCGTTAAATGAAGGAAGAATTATCATCGAAGAACCAAACCTGGAAGAGACGGTTAACTTAGCGGTAAAGAGCGGCTCACTGAGAGCGTCTATGGAACCTGAAGAGTCCGATGCCTTCATAATATGCGTGCCCACTCCTTTTAAACCTGATAAAACCGCTGATTTAAGTTATGTGGAAGACGGCATTCGCAAAATTATTCCCTATGTTAAGAAAGGCAATATAATAGTACTGGAATCAACATCTCCTCCTGGCACGACCAGGGATCTCATTGGATCGATTCTTAAAGAAGCTGGCTTTATTCCAGGCCAGGACGTATATGTGGCTTATTGTCCCGAAAGAGTTCTGCCGGGGCGTATCTTGATAGAGCTAAAGGAAAACAGCCGCGTTATCGGCGGTATAAACGAAGAATCTGCCCGGGTGGTCAAACAATTGTATGAGAGTTTTGTACAGGGTGAAATTTATATTTCCGAGGCTACTACCGCTGAGATGTGCAAGCTGATGGAAAATACCTATCGGGATGTAAATATCGCTCTTGCCAACGAGCTGGCCATACTTTGCGAGAAAATGGGAGTTAATGCCTGGGAGGTAATTAAATACGCAAATAAGCATCCCAGGGTTAATCTGCACATGCCGGGTCCCGGTGTGGGAGGCCATTGTATAGCGGTAGACCCATGGTTTATTGTGGAAAAACAGCCCGAAACGGCGAAAATCATTAAACTGGCGCGCAATACCAATGACGGCATGCCTCAATACGTTTTTGAAAAGATTAAGGATTTAACAAAGAATGTAGAGGGTAAAATAAAAGTATGCATTTTGGGCGTAACGTATAAGCCGAATGTGGATGATATGCGGGAAAGCCCGATAATCGAACTCATACATCTGCTCAAAGAACAGGGCGATTTTGAGACTGTTGTGGTGGACCACCATGTGGATTTTGAGGGTTCAAAAGAGAGAGATTTGTATACCGCTGCTGAGGGCGCGCATCTCTTGATATTGGCAGTCAATCATAACGAGTTTAAGAAACTTGATTTTGCAAGGCTGAAAAACATAATGAAATGCCCTGTGGTTTTTGACACAAGAAATTACTGGGACGCGGATACTGTTGAGAAGGCGGGGATGGAATATCACCTTCTTGGCTGGGGGAGGAATAAACAGTGAAAAAAGTCCTGATGGTTGCCCATCAGTTTCCGCCGGTAGGTGGTTCGGGAGTGCAGCGCAGTGTCAAGTTTGCAAAGTATCTGCCCCTTTACGGATGGGAACCGGTAGTGCTTACCCGGGACCAGGGCAAAATGGTCCTGAGGGATGAATCATTATTAAAGGAGCTTCCTGAAAATATCGAGATTATCAGGACTCCAGCATATGATTTGACGGTACTGCCCGGGATATTAAACAAGGTAGGAAAATTCATAGCCTGGAAAATATTGATACCCGACGGCGAAGTCCTTTGGATGAAAAAGGCGGTAAAAGCATGCCTGGAGCGAATTGGAGCGGGAGACATAAATGTTCTGTACACTACGTCCTATCCATACAGCGACCATCTGTTCGGCCTGGAGGTAAAAAAACACTACCCGGACCTGTTTTGGTTAGCCGACTTCAGAGATGAGTGGACAAACAATCCGTACCTGACAGATAAACCTCACAGACCTTCCCGAATGAAAAGAGAGAGAGAGTTGGAGAAGGAAGTATTGGAAAAAGCCGATGTTCTGGTTACCAATACTCCAATAATGAAAGAGAATTTTGTAAGACTTAATCCCGGCCTGGATTTGGAAACCAGGATGCATGTTATCCCTAACGGATTTGATACTGAGGATTTTGAGGGCTTACCGAAGGAAAAGACTAAGAATCCTCAGTTTACCATAACATATACAGGCGCCTTATACGGCAGACGAAAACCTGATTTGTTTTTGGAAGCAGTTGGAAACCTCGTAAAAAACGGTAAAATAAAAAAGGAAAAGATTCGTATCCGTTTTATCGGAAGCTTCAAGCATGAGGTGTTGAAAAACCTGATCAACAAAAATGGATTGGAAGGATCTGTTGATACCATAGGCTATATGGAACATGGCGAATGCCTGGAAAACATGATGGCATCGGATGCGATGCTGCTGTTGGAAGGGGGAGGCCCGGGTTCTGAAGCCTTCTACACAGGAAAGATTTTTGAGTATATTCAGACAAATAACCCCATATTAGCGGTAATTCCTGAAAACGGCGCCGCAGCGATGCTGATTCGTGATACAAAAACAGGTATGGTTTGTGATTGGTCTGATGTAAAAGCCATTGAAAAGGGTTTTCTCGATATGTATGAAAGCTGGGAAAAAGGCGAAAGCATTATAGACCCTGATTACGCAGAAATTGCCCGCTATGACAGGAAAGTCCTTACAGGAAAGCTGGCAGAACTCTTTAACAAATTTAACAAAGTGGATTAACATCCACATAGGGAGGATGCAAAATGAAGGTTATTGATGAGAAAGGTCGCGTTTTTGGTAAAATCAATATTTTTGACTTACTGGTTTTACTGGCATTATTGGTCGCAATCTGCGGCGTAGGCTATAAGGTGATCAATGATAAAAGAAAAGCCGCAGGTACGATTCCTACAACAACCTATATTGTGACAGTCAAATCACCTGCCATGCTTCCTTCTTATGCTGAAGCTCTGAGAAAAGATGACAGGATTTACTATGATAATTTTGGTTTTGTAAATGCGAAAATAATCGATGTAAGAGAAGAACCGGCAATGATAACGGTACAGACAGCAGACGGCAGGCTTGTTGAAGCCCAGAGCCCGAACCTGGTGGATGTAACCGTTGACATTGAGGTTAAAGACGCTCATGACACTCCGGATATCAGGATAGGACGTTATGCGGTAGCCGTGGGAGGCAAGCTGACCGTAAAAACTATTTATGCCATGGGTATGGACAGTGACGTAATAGCGATCAGAGAAAAATAAAACGAGGTATGTCATGTTGGAGATGTGGTTTAAAGAAAGCCTGATCTATCGCTTTGCATCAGCCTTTCTTGAAACAATTAAACACAGCCGTACCGGCAGGATAGTGGAAAGAACGGGAGCGATCATTGTAAACAGCAAGATTGCTGCCTGCCTGCGTTCTGTTGCCAATCGCCAGTTTAAACCTGAAAATTCGCTCTTCTATCGGCTGGCCGAAAAAGTAAACAGGAGAAGCGCCGGGTTCAGAGAGAAAATGGCTGTTTTCATGAAGGAAAGCAGGTTCTATAAATTGCTCTCTGATTCAAAGACTTTTTCTTTGATCGAGTTGTTATTGATTCCATTGGTTGCCTTCTACCCGTTTATTGACGAAATAGGAAGGGAGCTGTTAGGCGGTTTCAGCCTTTTCGGATTGTGGGATGAAGTATTTCTTTTAATCTGCGCGTTCTATGTTTTTTCGGTATGGTTCTTCCGAAAACGGGAAGAACCGTTGACATTCACTCCTGCAGGTGCGCCAATGCTGCTTTTGATATCCGTATCCTTTTGCCTGTATTTATTGAATTCCACATATCCGAAGCTGGGATTTGAAGGTTTCCGTGTGGTGGTTCAATACATGCTGTGGTATTTCGTATTAAACAGCTATTTAACTGATGATAAAAAAGCTTATTTGATTGCCAGATTACTGGTATATTCCGGCGGCATAATGGGTATCCACGGAATTATCCAGTACATCTTAAAGGTACCTACTCCCGCTCACTGGACGGATTATGCCGAGGGAAGCACAGGCACAAGAGTTTTCTCTATTGTAGGAAGTCCCAATATATTAGGCAGTATTTTTATACTGATGATTCCACTGTGCCTGGCTTTTATTCTTCAAAAAGAAAGAGGTTTTACCGACAGGCTTGTTTTCTTTATACTTTTGGGGGCAATGGGACTGAGCCTTGTCCTTACTCTCTCCAGGGGCGCCTGGTTCGGAGCTGCCATTACACTTTTTGTATTCTGCCTGGCTATAAACCCCAGGTGGCTGTTCATTCTCGCAGCAGGGTGCGGAGCTATGCTGATGGTACCGTCGGTTATGAGCAGGATAGAGTACTTGCTGTCTCCTCAATACAGAATAAACAGTATGACAGCCGGTCGACTTCTTCGTTATCAGACGGGATGGGATATGTTCATGCAGCACAAATGGACAGGTGTAGGTCTGGGCCATTTCGGCGGCGCTGTTGCGATGAATAACAATAACCTTGTCCCGGATACTTTCTACATGGATAATTATTGGCTTAAAACCGCTGTGGAAATGGGCCTGGCAGGAATTACGGCATTCTTTATACTGATATTTATCCTTGTGTTATGGTCGATCCGCGCAGTTAAGCAAAGCGAGAATTATGATACGCGCCTGGTAACGGCGGGGGGATTTGCCGGATTATGCGGAGTAATCGTGCATAATATGATGGAAAACGTTTTTGAAGTCCAATACATGGTTGCATATTTCTGGGTAACTGCCGCTCTGGTGTTCTATTTCGGCCTCAGAAGAAAAAAGGGACCCGGCCGGACTATGTAAACATTCTTATCATGCAGAACTGTATTTTTGGTGCCTTTATCGCAAAGGATCATTAAATTCTCCGTTCTTTAACATTTGATAGGCATTGGAAAGGTTAGCCTGGGCCATGATGGTCAGCCGTTTCTTGGCGCTTTTCAGCTGTTCACGGATCTCTGACTGGTTTTGCCATATAAAATCAAGCTGCCGGCAGATTTCAGCGGTATCCAGGCTGTCCATGTATCCTGCCGAAGGCTGATTGATTTCCTTCAGAAATGCATCTACTTTAGGTTCATAGACCAGGCCTATTAGCGGAATGCATTGGGTCGCGGCATATATTATTGAGTGAAGGCGCATTCCCACCATGATCTTTAATCTTGCTGTCAGTCCCAGTATTATATCTGGAGAATATACCCCTTTTACGATTGAAGAAGGATGTTTCATTTTGTTCGCTATTGTCATTGAGATGTCAAAATCCATGGGATACTGCATAGGTATGAATACCGGATGGGAATCATATTTTTCAACACAATAGTCGGCTATTTCAGCAATTTTGTCTATATATTTAGTATTAGCCCATTTACGAATGGAGAATCCAATCAGAGGTTTTTCAACCGGTATATTCTCGGCTTTTATAAGCTCATCAACACCGGCTTTATCGGAGGCTTCCAGAAGCACAGCCGGATCAGATGCCACATATATATCGGGTTTATTAATACCCAGAGCTTTTATTTCATTGAATGACTGTGCGTCTCTCAGGCTGATGACCTGCAGCTCATTAAGGACTTTTCCGGCAAAACGCCGGTTGAAGGATTTTTTTATCGGACCGATGCCGTTGGCGAACAGCATTGTCCTTGTTCCCAGCCTTTTTGCCATTCTAAGCACGGTAAGATAATACCATATTGAGCGGGTACTGGTATTGTCCTGGATCAGGCTGCCTCCGCCGGCAAGAAAGAGCCTGGTCCTTTTAAGGCTGTATATTATTTTAAAAAGGTTAAAACGGTTGACTGAATCCACCGAATAGAGTTTTTTGGTTTCCCGCGGCTTTTTGGAGAATACAAGGAAAGTCAGCTCCGGATCTGTTTTTCGGAAGGAATCAAGGGTAGACTTAAGAATTGCCTCATCGCCGCTGTTATTATATCCGTAATAGCCAAGCAGCGTGATATCGTATTTTTTGCCGTCCTGCCTGTTTTTTGTTTCTTCCTTAAGTATGGCCTCATAAATGGACAGTTGGTTTTCACACATACTTCTTAAAGAGAACCTGGCTTCGGCCATCACTCTCAGCTTTTCGCCCATTTGTTCCCGTTTCTCTTTGTCAAGGGATAGCTCTGCAAGATGTTTTCCAAGTGTCTTCCAGTCTTTGGGTTCCACAAGATAGCCGTTGACGCCCGATTCAACAAGCTGGCTCAACCCGCCTACCCGTGTGCTGACAAATATCTTGGAAAACCTTGCGCCTTCCAGGACTACATACGGGAAACCTTCACTGATGGATGTAAGGACATTTATATCAATGATTTGGAAGAAATCATAAGGATTTTCGACCATGCCGGTGAAATATACATAATCTTCCAAGCCAAGTTTTCTGGTCAATAGGAGCAATTGGTTCAAAAGTTCATCTCCCGGACCGGCTATCAAAAATCTGACATCCGGATTAACCTTCACTACCTCTGCGGCAGCACGTAAAAAGGTTTCATGGTCCTTGACGGGATGAAGTCTTGCCATGATCCCAATGAGAACGCAATCTTCGGGGAACGGTACGTTAAACCTGCGGAAAAATTCCTTCCTGGTACATACAGGTATTTCGTTATCAAAGGCTATCCCGTTATTTACCGAATACAGATGCTGGGGGTCAAACCCGCTGTCTTTAAGCATTTCTTTAAGGTTAGAGGATACGCTTATATGATAATCGATTTTTCTTAATGCGATCATATTGATTACACCGAAGGTATACTTTTTCAAAATGCTGTGCATATAATCGAGATGAGGATCGCTATGCACGGTGGTAACCACGGGAACGCCTGTTATGATCTTTATGATCGTGGCTATCATATTGCCCTTGGCTCCGTGGGAATGGATTATATCGTAATTGCCTGATTTCACAAGTTTGAGGGTTTTATAGATATCGAGAAAAACATTCCCTGTTCTTATGACACGCGCGTCAATACCCATAGCCACAGCATCGTCATGGAATTTGCCCTTCCTGTAGCTGATCAGTGTTACATCAATATGTTTTCCCAGTTCTTTTATAAGCTGCAAGACGTGGCTTTTTGCTCCGCCTTCATCCCCGCCTCCGATAAGGTGTATTACTTTCATTTATACAATATCCTTTCATAGTGATAGATTTATGCTTACAGGGCGACATCACACCATTCATTCCGGTACAGTATGCGCTGTTTGTTAATGCCGATACTTTTCAATAAAGCAATTGCTTCGTCATAATAAAAATCAATATAATCCGGATGATGGCTGTCTGAATTCAGAATGATCGGAATATTCATGTCGCGGCAGACCTCTAATATCCATTTGCTTGGATACGGAGTTCTGACATAGCCCCTGGAAATGCCTCCTGTGTTTACCTCTACTATTGTATTGGTCAGGGATATTATTTCCAAAGTTTTCATGATTTCTTCCCGGTATATACTGTCCTCTTCATCGAAGAAAGCATTATTGGCATTGTTTTTGCGAATAATATCCAAATGTGCGATAATGTTCGGAGGCATCTTAATAAGCATATCCCTTAACATGGAAAAGTAGGCTTTTATCAGGGCATGAATATCATTGTCGAATAATTTAAGAGTGTTTTCAAATTCTTCGACTGTACCGTCCAGCAGCAAAAAATCGCCGGTTTTTTCATCTATCATAAAATGAACTGCGCCGATGGTATAATCGATACCTCTTTTATTGCGCCAATCCGTGCAGCCGTCAAAGTAGTCGGTTTCCAGGCCGGTATATATTTCAATCCTGTTCTTATACTTTTCCTTTAACTGCTTTGTGGTATTGATATACTCATCCAAATACTCATTCCTGATATGCCAGATGCTTTCAAAATTGACAGGAGCGTGGCCGGAAAAGCCGAATACCTGAAAATTCTTTTCCAACGCAGCTGTAATATAGGATTCAAGTTCCTCTTGTCCGTCATCGTATCTGCTGTGAGTATGAAATGTACTTTTAATCATAATCTCTCCCTGGTTTTTTATTTTTACTTACTTGGACTTCAATCACATTATACCGCAAATTAGCCTTTTCATAATATTTGTTTATGAGATAAAATATCAAAATATTTCCCGGGAAACAATATAAAACCTGCTATGATACCCATAAAAGTATAAAATATTAATAAATTTTAGCATGTTTTGTCAATAAATCTAAGTTATTTCGTGAAATTGTTGAAACACACCTGTTTATATGGTATCATTTATGAAGAATTTGCTGTATATGCTGTTTAGCGGCCTTCGGATAAAATCAATAATGGCATGGGTCATGTCGAAAAGGGGAGATCCCAATGAGTAGCGTGATAAAAATAAATGCGAGCGTTTATTCTCGTATTGGCTATGGCAGAACTAAAAATACAAATTCCTTCTATTTAAATGGTAAATTTACTTCCCAGCAATATGTCGATAATTTGCAGGCTTCCATGGGAAGCAGGGGAGTGGAGTATTTTTTTGCCATAGCTGATAATATGGTGTATGACTATCCGGAACAAGGCGTCAGCGCTTCAATTCTCAAAGAGATCAGCAGATTTCACGAAAAATTCGCTGTAAGTGGCGGCGATATCAAGTCCAAGACAAAAGAACTGGAGTCGCGGGTTAATGAGACTGAGAGACTTATTACAAGTTTCCTGGAAATGAACAAGGTACCTGAAACATCACCGGAATGGAATCTTGGTTTTTCAGGACTGCTTCTTTCTGAAGGCCGGTTTGTCGCCGTATCAAGCGGCAATTGCCGTATTTATATGATGAGGGACGGCAGATTCAGACCATTGGCTTCTGATGCTGCAAGGGCAAAGAGAGAGATAGAAAGCAAAATAATTGGCGACCTTGATAATGAAGACGACCGGGCAGATGATGTAGTACTGCCGGGAGAAGAAGATAAAGGCAATGCAGTTGTTTCAGATGTTTATGATATCGTTGAAGGCGATTCTTTTATCCTTATAAGCAACGGGCTTTATGAAGCTTTAGGAGAAGAAAAGATTGAAGACATCCTGGCTCTTAGAAGTGACAGTACATATATAGCGAACCGTTTAGTTGATGAAGCAATGAAAAGGAAAACCGTGGGAGATCTTACAGCCCTGGTAGTTCAGGTGGAAAAGCTTATAGATAATCCTGGAAAATCCAAAAAACCTGTCCCGCGTGCTCAACAGCCTAGACAAGACGTAAGAAGCAGGGTTGAAAAACTAAACAAGGCTCCTGCAATAACCTACAAATACAATAGGCGCAAAACCAGCAAGTATCAGAGTACTATTCTGATTGGCATGGTTTTTGTAACTGTTTTGATATTGTTCGGGATTATTTTCCTGATAATACGTTCATTAATGAATATCGGCAAGGAGAACCTGCCTTCGCCAACGTCGACGGCTAAACCGCCTGTAACGGCAACTCCAACGAATACACCTGATGATATATATCCTGGTGAGGATCCTGATGAAACAACTCCTGATCCTACTCCTACTCCGACGCCTACGCCTAAGGAAACCGAGATCAAGGAGCATGTGGTAAAGAAGGGAGACAGCATGAGCTCCATAACCAGGACTTACTACGGTGATACATCACTGATTGATGAATTGTGTAAATACAATAATATCTCGGATCCTAACAAGATCATACAAGGCCAGGTAATCAAAATCCCGCCTAAAGAGGTCTTAAAGGGCCAATAAAAAAAGAACCGTCCCATATCTGGGACGGTTCTTTAGTATGTTCTTTGCCCTATCTGAAACAGCCTCATGCATCCCTGCTCCGCACGGCGGTTATTCCACCCAGCCGTACTGGCCTTTAAGTTCGACGAATCTTACCATTTCAACGGTTTTAATGTGTATATCGCCATTATCTGTTTTCGTAATAAGCTGCAATTCCTGCAAGTGAGGCGGACCGACCGGAATAACCATCCTGCCGCCGTTTTTTAACTGGCTGACCAGGTTGTCCGGCAGAATACGCGCTGCCGCAGTTACCATGATCCTGTCATACGGAGCGTATTCCTTCCAACCTAAGCTTCCGTCACCCACCTTATAATAAATATTCGAGAAATTCAATGAGTCAAGCCTTTTTCTGGCCTTTTCCATAAGCTTATCGATTCTTTCTACGGTATAAACTTCTGCGGACATTTTAGCAAGAATAGCAGTCTGAAATCCCGATCCGGTCCCAATCTCAAGGACTTTGCTGTTATTTTCCGGGGCCAGAATCCTGGTCATTTCCAGAACAAGACTGGGCTGAGAGATGGTTTGACCATAGCCTATGGGTAAAGGCATATCCAGATCTGCATATGTTTTCATATCATTATCGACAAAAAACGAACGATCCAACGAACGGAAAAATGCTTCAAGTTCCTTATGATCCATTTCCTTTCCTTCATTTTTAACATGGATTATTGTCATAAATGATCTTAAGGCAAATATTTCACTTTATTCCTACAGGCATCAGATAAACAGGGTTCTCTTCATCCGGCAAATCCAGAACTCTTTTAATACCCTTGTCGTTAAAAGCTCCTATTGCCACTGTTCCAGGAACCTATCCATCAGGGTATGTCCTTCCCGTATCACAAGACCGGTTGATTTTGCGTAAGCTTCTGAGTAAACAGCCTTTGGATTTATTATTTCCGGCTTTCTGCTGTCATATATGAAGAAAGGAACCGGATCGGCACAATGTGTCCTGATGGCTATCGGTGTAGGATGATCAGGAAGCACCATAATGCGGTAATGCCCCATGTCTTCAAGACCATCAAGCAGTGTGCCCAACACATCCCTGTCTATCAGCTCAATTGTCCGGATTTTTTCCTTCAGTTGGCCTTGATGCCCGCATTCGTCCGGAGCTTCGATATGGATATAAACAAGGTCTCTGCCTTCCCTCAATTCATTCAGGGCAGCCTCTGCCTTGCCCTTGAAGTTTGTTTTTATATTACCTGTGGCCCCTTTAACATTTACAGACTTCATTCCCGAAGCAATACCGATGCCCTTTACCAGGTCCACCGCCGAAATAACCGAACCGCAAAGACCGTATTTTTCAATAAACAACGGAACTTCGGGCTTCTTTCCCTGACCCCAGAGCCATATGGAATTGGCAGGGTTTAACCCTCTCTCAATACGGCTTATATTAACAGGATGATTGTTAAGAATCCTGGTGCTCTTCTTCATAAGTTCCATGGCAATCTCGCATCCAGGCCCCTTAGGCAGATATTCAGCGATTTTCTTTCCGGAAATATCATGGGGTGGGGTAAGCATTATATCCAACGGCCCGTCTTTCCAAATGAGACAATGGCGGTAACTGACCCCGGGGAAAAAGGCTATGCCATCCCTGTTAAGTTCTTTTGCAACATCTTTTATAAGGGCGGAGGATTCTTCGGTTGTGATTTCTCCCGCACTGTAGTCGATCATCGAGCGATTTTCGTATTCGTCTTCATCGCTTAAAGTGACCAGGTTGCACCTCAGGGCAGTATCATCGGAACCAAGTCTGATCCCCATACTTATAGCCTCAAGAGGGGAGCGGCCTGTATAACAGTTTCTCGGGTCAAACCCGAATACCGACAAATTGGCAACATCGCTCCCTGCAGGCATTCCCTCCGGAATGGTATGAACCATTCCTGCAATTCCTGATTTGATCAGTTTATCCATATTTGGTTTTTGTGCGGCTTCCAGAGGGGTTTTCCCGCCTATTTCATCAAGGGGCCAGTCAGCCATACCGTCCCCAAGAATAATAATGTACTTCATAGAATTAATACCACCTTTAGTGAAAAGCTGCCTCCCCAGCAAGAAGGCAGCTTTGTTAAATACTTTTTTGATCAAAGTTTTGATGCTAAATATTCATCCCGTCCTGCGATGTTCCAAACAGGAGACCTTCTGTTCGTACGGCGTATTGATTTGATCCTCAGCTCTCCTGTGGAGCCATCCAACATATTCATTAAAGCAGCCATGATTACTGCAACGATTTCACTGTCTTTACCCCTATATTGAAGCGTTACAGCACTTTCACTTCTGGAAATATTTTCGCTTGATGCTGCTCCGTTCTGCGATTTATCCGTACCAAAAAGCTTCGAAAAAAATGACATATTCTGCCTCCCTATAATAATGCAACTGATTTTTAGATTTCCGGTCAATATATAATGAAATTATTATTTAACTACTTATTATACTACCCTGTCTTGTTAAACTTAACACAACCCGCCCAGACAAGTCAATACTGTCATATTTGTTCGACAAAATGATTAAAAATATCCTAACCATTGACACGTTAATTCATTGGAAAGTATAATGAATAGTCCCCCAATTGAACTCAAGTCTGAATCAATAAAATATAAGGATGTTTGATGATGAAAGAAAAAAGCAAGTGGATTACCAATAAATACGTAGTTGCCGTTCTGGCAACTTTTTGTGCTTTGTTATGGGGAAGTGCATATCCTGCTATAAAGCTGGGATATCAATATTTCGGAATGACACAGAGCGGCTCATACGATAAAATTTTATTTGCAGGATTCAGATTTCTTTTTGCAGGTCTTGCCGTCATCATTGTCATGTCTTTTATTAAAAAGGGACTGTTATATCCCCAAAAAACCAGGACCATCCCGAAGATACTCTTATTAGGGCTTACCTATACAGGCATACAGTATATATTTTTCTATATCGGGCTGTCAAATACAGCGGGAGCAAAAAGCGCGATTTTGCAGGGGACGACGACATTATTCACTGTAATTCTGTCTGCTGTCTTTATTAAGAATGATAAGCTGACTGTAAGAAAAACCGCAGGCTGTATCCTGGGATTTTTAGGAGTAGTCATTATCAATCTGAATACAGAATTTGGCGGGTTGGAAATGTCATTGCAGGGAGAAGGCTTCTTAATACTGGCATCGTTGTTCTTTGGTATCGGTTCGATTATGAGTAAATGGATCGTTAAGGAAGAAGACAGTTCCACTGTAGTCGGATATCAGCTTATTACCGGAGGACTGTTCCTTATAATAACCGGCCTGCTGGGAGGAGGTCATATTCCTGTCATTACGATAGAAGGCATTCTCATGATGTGTTATTTAGTCTTCCTCTCATCGGTCGTATATTCTTTATGGACCATGCTGCTTAACTATAACAGGGTATCGAGCGTAACAATATATTACTCATTCGTTCCTGTCTTTGGGGTAATCCTGTCGGGCATTTTTCTTCATGAAGATGTACTGAACTGGCGCAGTCTCATAGCCCTGGCAATGGTTTTTTCAGCTATATATATTGTTAACAGTGCAAAGGATAATGATTAGACTAATATTGAATTTCTTTACCTTCACCAATTATTTACAGCTATTATGAGAGAAGCATACTGTTTCCGGATCGTGATTGAACAATTCATAATAAAGCAAAATGAACGGATCCTTCCGGGCATACCGTATAATGTTGCGCTATTTTTACTTTTTGCTATAATAAATATATTAGTGGTAATATGGTATCGGGGTGGTGGCTGTAAGTATGGTAAAGATAACAAAAGATGATATTATAATGGATGTTCTTATGATGGATAGAGGTACAGCTCCGATTTTTATTAAACATGGTATGCATTGTCTCGGTTGCCCTTCATCTTCAGGTGAGAGTATTGGGGAAGCGTGCGCTGTCCATGGTATTGACGCCAATAAGCTTATAGATGACCTGAATGCTTTTTTCGAAACCAGATAAAAAGCATATCAAATAAGTAACAATTATTTCACTGTCAGGAATTAATGACATGCATTGAGAGGAGACATATGAAGATATCTGAAATTGCGCAGCTTGTCAAAGCAGAAATATGTACAAAAAACTATGATCCTGAAATAGAAATATTTTCTGCATGCAGTGCTGATCTTATGAGTGACGTTATGGCGTTTTCCAAGTCCAATGCACTGCTTTTAACGGGTCTGATAAATCCTCAGGTAATCAGGACTGCTGAAATGATGGATATAAGGGCAGTCATTTTCGTACGTGGTAAGAAGCCCCTTGAAAGCATGATTGAGATGGCGGAGGAAAAAGGGATCGTGCTTCTTGCAACCGATTATCCTTTGTTCGTAGCAAGTGGAAAGCTGTATAAAAACGGAATCAGCGGACACGGGGAATAGCTTATGGCCAGTGTAGTTGAAAGAGACTATATCATCCCCGCCAATGATTTCACCATAGCAGGAGAGGCTTCCAGCAATGTCCGCAAGATCCTGTCCCAGCTTGGCGTTGCGCCTGATATAGTGAAGCGTACTTCCATTGCCATGTACGAGGCCGAGATAAATGCCGTAATCCATGGTAATGGCGGTCAGGCTCACGTGGAAATTGATGAAAACAAAATAGTTATTACCATTTCAGACCAGGGTCCCGGTATTGAAGATTTGGAGCTGGCCATGCAGGAAGGCTACTCCACCGCTCCAGACAGCATAAGAGAAATGGGGTTCGGGGCCGGAATGGGACTTTCCAATATGAAAAAGAATTCTGATATTCTGGATATTAAAACTGCTGTTAATGAAGGAACAACTGTGAAGATAACCGTTTTTTTTAAGTAAGTATTTATGATTGCTATAATGAAGGGACTAATGAATGGAACAATATTATTTTCATTCCGTCACCCTTGATAAATCAAAATGCAAGGGCTGTACAAATTGTATTAAATATTGTCCTACGGAGGCTATCCGTGTACGTAACGGAAAAGCTGTAATAATAAAGGAAAGGTGTATCGATTGCGGTGTATGTATAAGAATATGTCCCTACCATGCCAAAAAAGCCGTTACCGATCCATTGGACAGTATTAAGAATTATAGCTATAAGATCGCGTTGCCGGCTCCGACATTATACGGCCAGTTTGGTCCTGGTTTTTCCAGGGAAAGGATCGTTTTGGCCCTGAAGCAATATGGCTTTGATTATGTTTTCGAGGTGGCAAGAGCGGCAGAGATAGTTACCAATGCTACAAAGTCTTACATGTCAAACAATGATATAAAAAAGCCTGTTATTTCTTCTGCCTGTCCGGCTGTCGTTAGATTTATCCAAATCCGTTTTCCAAATTTGATCGACAATCTGCTGAAAATCGAATCACCCATGGAAGTAGCGGCCGCATTGTCAAGGCAGGAGGTAAATGAAAAATACGGTATACCTTTGGAGGAAATCGGAGTATTTTTTATCTCCCCCTGCGCTGCAAAAGTGACCGGCGTAAAGGCACCTTACGAAAACCGGATATCCAATGTAGACGGTGTATTATCCATAAAGGATATCTTTATTCCGCTTCTGAATATTATGAAAAAGCAGGATAATATAACTTCGGAGCCATTTTCTTTATCCAGTGCCATAGGTGTTTCATGGGCGATGACCGGCGGCGAGAGCTCTGCTTTTAAAGACGGCAGAAGAATTGCCGTTCATGGTATACATAATGTCAACGATATTCTTGAAGAGGCCGTTAAGGGCAATCTGGACAGTATTGATTTCATCGAAGCGCTTGCCTGTCCCGAAGGTTGCCTGGGAGGTCCCCTGGTAGTGGAAAACCCCTTTATTGCCAAGGTGAATCTCAATAATGAGATAGAAAAAATAAAGATGAACCAGGCTCATAGTGTACCGCAGAAGCATAAAGACGTGAAAGAGCTTGAATGGAAGTCCACTGTCGAATACAGACCGATAATGAAGCTTGATGATGACATGATGAAAGCCCTCGAGAAAATGAACATGATCGATAAAATAACTGAGAGTTTCCCGGGGCTGGATTGCGGCGCATGCGGCGCGCCAAGCTGCAGGGCGCTGGCTGAGGATATTGTCAGAGAAAACGCCAGAGAAACAGATTGCATATTCAAACTCAGGGAAAAGGTTAACAGTATAGCCCATCAGCTTCATCAAATAGACAGCACAGGGAGTATGAATGATGACAATCAATGAATTATCGCAAAAATTAGATTTGAAGATAATTACTGAAATACCGAAAAAAATGGAAAAGGAAGTTACGGGTGTTTATTCGTGTGATCTGTTGAGTCATGCCATGGCGAAGATAAATGAGGGAGATGTATGGATAACTATACATACCAACCTGAATGTTGTGGCAGTTGCATCCTTAACAGACTGTGCATGTGTCCTTATTCCGGAAAATATTGAGATTGACAAACAGACGGCAGAAAGGGCAGCAGAGAAGGAAGTTGTGTTCCTTTCCAGCGAAAAGAGCGCGGCTGTGCTTTGTTATGAGATATTAAAATTAATAAAGGAATGATAATGAAATACTGGGTTGATCTGCATATCCATACTTGTCTGTCTCCCTGCGCAGAGGATGACATGACCCCGAATAATATCGTAAATATGGCTCTGATTAAAGGGCTTGATATTATTGCGATTACCGACCATAATTCAGCCCGAAATTCGGAGGCTGTAATAGAGGTGGGAAACAAACAGGGTTTGCTGGTAATACCGGGTATGGAGCTCTGCACGGCGGAAGAAATCCATCTTGTCTGCTTATTCCCAGACCTTAAACAGGCTCAGTCTTTTGAAAAGCTTGTCTATTCTAATCTATATCCTTTTGAAAACAGGGAGGATATTTTCGGCGCACAAATATTGATGGATCATGAGGATAATGTGATCGGCAAGGAAACCAGGCTCCTTTCCGGTGCCTGTAAACTGGATGTTGAAACAGCCATAAAAGAGGTAAGAGACCTTGGCGGTATCGTTATTCCCGCCCATATAGACCGGCAGTCTTACAGTATGCTTAACACCCTGGGAGCTATTCCCTCCGAATATCATTTTAAATATTTGGAGTTATCCCGAAATTGTCCGATTGAGAAGTTTTTAAGTGAAAATCCCTCTCTTGATTCATATCATTATATCCATTCATCCGATGCCCATTTTTTAGGCGATATACTTGAACAGGAAGTGTCATTGGACCTTAATGAGAGAACAGTGGAATCCCTGCTGGATTTATTAAGACAATAAACCGTTAAGACGGTTCCTACGGTTGTAGTTTTACCCGATTCTTAGCTGCGCTCAGAAAGCCACGGGATTGTCATCCTGGCTAATCACAGTAGAGCCGAAGGATTTTTTTTGGTTAAACCTGCTTTTGAATTTTTTAAGCACGTATCACTTTACCAAACTTATGGTATAATTGTACATAATTATGGATCACGATCACTTGGAGGTTTCAATGAATACAAACTATAAAATAATAAAAGCAGAATTTCTGAATGCTGATACTTTTTTACTGACTGTTCAGTCCGAAACGATATCCAAAAAAGCAAAGCCTGGTCAAATAGTTCAAATAAAATGCGGGGATGAAGGTGGAGTTCTTCTCAGAAGGCCTATCAGTATCTGTTCGGTTGACCGTGAAAAGGGAACCTTTGATATCATTATTCAAATCAGGGGAAAAGGAACCAAAATTCTCTCGAAATACAAAGCCGGAGATATGATAGATATTATAGGACCGCTGGGTCAGGGCTTTTCTTTATATCCAAAGCATAAAAAAATAATAGCCATAGGCGGGGGGATCGGTATTTTCCCGCTTCTGCAGCTTCTTAAGGATCATCCGGCCGGGAATAAAAAAGCTATATTGGGTTTCAGAAATAAATCCTGCGTCATATTGGAAAAAGAATTCCGAGAAGTATGCGATGAGCTTTTTATATCCACTGATGACGGAAGCTATGGCGAGAAGGGCTTTGTAACCGATATCCTGAAAAAAGTGCTGGACAAGGAACCTGCGGATATGCTGTTTTTCTGCGGACCTATACCCATGATGAAGCTGGGGGTTGGCATAGCAAAAGAATATAATATCCCCTGCGAGGTCTCGATGGAACAGCGTATGGGATGCGGGATAGGCGCATGTCTTGCATGTGTATGCAAGACAAAAAACGGGGACGATTGGGAGTATACACAGGTTTGCAAAAGGGGACCGGTATTTAACGGCGATAAAATAATATTTGATTAGATTATAGATTATTATATTGAATGATGCGAGGGTTGGATTAATGAGCGGGAATATAAATCTAAAAGTAAAAATTGGGGAATTGGAACTGAAAAATCCTGTTATAGCGGCTTCCGGCTGCTTCGGTTTCGGTCGGGAGTACAGCAGGTTTTTTGATTTGAATCGTCTTGGAGGTATATCGGTAAAAGGGCTGACACTTCAGCCCCGGAAAGGGAATCCTCCTCCCCGTATAGCGGAAACTCCCTCCGGTATCCTGAACAGTATAGGGCTTCAGAATCCCGGAGTTCATACCTTTATTGAAAAAGAGATACCGTTTTTAAGAGGATTTGATACGGTAATAATCGCAAATGCTTCGGGCAGCACAATAGAGGAATATGAACAAATGGTGGAGATATTGTCAGATGCCGATGTGGATGCCATAGAACTTAATCTCTCATGTCCTAATGTAAAAGAGGGCTGTTTAAGTTTCGGCAGTTCCTCCCACGGAGTAAGAGAGGTTGTTTCCAGGGTAAAAAAATATGCGAAAAAGCCCCTTATTGTAAAGCTGACACCGAATGTAACAGATATTGCCGAGATCGCGAAAGCTGCCGAAGAGGCAGGGGCCGATTCGGTTTCATTGATAAATACCATTCTCGGTATGGCAATAAACGCAAAAACCAGAAGACCTGTACTGGGTAATGTCACGGGAGGCCTCTCCGGGCCAGCCATAAAACCTGTAGCGTTAAGAATGGTATATGAGGTGTCCAAAGCCGTGAAGATCCCGGTTATCGGCATGGGCGGCATATCAAACGGGACCGATGCCGTAGAATTCCTACTGGCGGGAGCAACGGCGGTGATGATAGGCACTGCAGGTTTTGCTAACCCTATGGCATGGGTGGAAACTATTGAAGGTATTGAAGCTTATATGGCCGAGAATTCGGTCAATTCGGTAACCGACCTGATCGGCGGCTTGATTGTATAATAATATTTTTGCTAAAATAAATCTCTTCCGGAGGATACAAAATATGAGTAATTCGCTTATAGACTGCCTGTTTAAAACGAATGCTATCCGGGTTTGCCCAAAAGACAAGCCCTTTTGGTATACCTCAGGAAAAATCGGGCCATATTATGTGAATACCCATTTTTTATTCGGCAGCGAAAAAAAGGCAAATGCCTTCCTGGCTGACATTGACGGATTAATAAGCGACAAATCCTTCTGTTCAGGTGAGATACACAGGATAACAAGGGAAAACTATAAAACGGATGAGATATATAAAAGAACCATTGATGCCCTTGTAAACTATATTAAAGATAATTTAGACGCTGATGAGATCGATTTGATATCCGGCGGGGAGAGACGGGACTGGTTTTTTTCATTCATGGTTGCCGATATTTTGGATAAGCCTCATATTACCCTATTTAAAGACCTTTCAGCGGTTTTGTATAAAGACGGACAGTCAGAGGCAGCCGGAAAATACAATGGAGAAAAAGTACTGCACATAGCTGATTTGATTACAACTGCTTCAAGTTACGAGAGAGCCTGGGTCCCAATTGTCAATAACCTGGGAGCCGCTGTGAAATGGAGTCTTGTGGTGGTGGACAGGCTCCAGGGAGGAAAAGAAGTACTGGCTCGCCTGGGTGTGGAATCCCATGCCATGGCCGCTATCGACCCACAGGTGTTTATGAAGGCGAAAGAAAGCGGATATATAGACGAGCCGCAGTTGAAACTGGTTCTGGATTATATTAAGGATCCGGAAAATTCAATGAAAGAGTTTTTGGTGAATAATCCGGACTTTATAAAAGAGGCGCTTTCGGGAGACGAAAAAACTGCTCATCGGGCCCGTTTGCTTATTGAGAACGATTTTTACAACGTAAGCGCATTTACAAAAAACATATAATACGATATTTTCAATCTGTACATTCCATAACACCTGAATATACTGTCATTTTTGGGAAGTGAAAAGTCTTCTGAGTGACGTACAACCCCTTAGCGAAAGAGGATTATATGAAATTACCCGAACCTTTTAAAGAGAATTTCAGAGCCTTAATGGATGCCGACGAATATGAGGAATTCACGGCATCCTTTGACGGCAGACGATATTACGGAATACGAGTAAACACATTGAAAATAACGCCGGATGATTTATTAGCTCTCCTGGAAAAAAAGCTGGAGCCCATACCATGGATTTCCGAGGGCTTTTATTATTCTGAAGGGGAATCCTTTGGCAAGCTTCCTGCCTATCATGCCGGGCTGTACTATATCCAGGAGCCCAGCGCCATGATGCCGGCTCAGGCTTTATGCCCTCAGCCGGGCGAGAAAGTATTGGATCTTTGTGCCGCGCCCGGTGGAAAAACTACTGCCTTGGGATGCAGGATGCAAAACAGGGGACTTATCGTGGCCAACGACATAAGCCCCAAACGGGTCAAAGCACTGGTCAAGAATGTGGAGCTTATGGGTCTTACCAATACCTTCATTGTTAATGAAAGCCCGGAAAGACTTCAGCAAATTTATCCCGAATTCTTTGACCGCATACTTCTTGACGTTCCCTGTTCGGGGGAAGGTATGTTCAGAAAGGACAGGGAAGCTGCACAAAGCTGGTCCAGGTATAAAAGCGACGAATGTACCACAATTCAAAGAGAAATTGTAAAATCGGCTTATGAAATGCTGAAACCCGGAGGTACCATGGTATACTCCACCTGTACCTTCAACCCCCGGGAAAACGAAGAAAATATTGAGTTTTTCATAAAGAATTATGATCTTATTGTTGATAAACTTGAACCCATAGGAGGTTTCGAGCCGTCCCGGAGGGAATGGACCCAATCTAAAGACCCATCCCTTAGTGGTGGTCTAAGGTTATGGCCTCATAAAGCGGAGGGAGAGGGGCATTTTGTCTGCCGGCTGATTAAAAAAGGAAATAAAAAGGATAATGAAGAGATTGATCCGGAACTGAGATATACCTCAAAAGAAGCAGAACAGGCGGCACAGGCTTTCATGGAGTTTGCCGGGGAAAATATGAACACCTTTGTTCAGGGGACATTTCATCTTAAAGGTAGCAGCCTGTTCAAGCTACCTCATTATCTTAATGAGATCCCTCATATAAGGTGGGAAAAGGCAGGGTTATACCTGGGGGAATACAAAAAAGGCAGGTTCGAGCCGTCACAGTCCCTGGTTATGGCTTCAAAAAAGGAGAATTTCAAAAGAATTATAAGATTTGAAAAGAATGACCATAACATAATAAGATACTTAAAAGGCGAAACGCTTTTTAACGATGGAGAAAACGGTTTTGCCGCCGTATGTTATGAAGATTTTCCATTAGGCTGGGTAAAACAGGACGGACAAATGCTAAAAAATCTGTATCCAAAGAGCTGGAGGATGATGTAATGCCAATACTGCGTCTGGATAAATTTCTGAAGGATCAGGGCATTGCTGTCCGCAGCGAAGCCAGGGAACTGATAAGAAAGGGATTAGTTACAGTTAATGACGATATAGTTAAGGACCCGGGTATTCATGTCAATACAGAAGAAGATATTATAAAAGTCAGAGGGGTCCCAATTCTTTACCGGCAGTTTGTTTACTATATGCTGAATAAACCTAAAGGAGTAATAACAGCTACAGAGGATAAAACTCTTAAGACTGTTTTGGATTTGTTGCCTGATGAAATAAGACGACGAGATGTTTTCCCGGTAGGACGGCTTGATAAGGATACCGAAGGACTTTTGCTCATAACAAATGACGGAGCTTTTGCTCATAATTTGTTATCTCCCAAAAAAGGTGTCAAAAAGCTGTATGAGGCAGTATTGGATTCGTATCCGGGGGAAGAAGCAATAAAAAAATTTGAAGAAGGCGTTTATATAGGAGATAATTACACCGCCCTTCCTGCTAAATTGGAGTATGTTTCAAAAGATCCCGTCAGGGCACTTGTTGAAATATATGAAGGAAAGTACCATCAGGTTAAGCGGATGTTTAAGGCAGTAGGGGCAACTGTGTTGGAATTAAAGCGACTGAAAATGGGTGATGTTTGTCTGGACCCATCCTTAAAACCAGGTGAATTCAGGGAGCTTACCAATGAAGAATTATTAAAATTGTCGGTTTCAAACCATTCCTCAGATATACTGACATAAGGAGTTCTGTTATGGATAAACAAACACAGCAAAAACTAAATATGATGCTTCAGGGAATAGCCTTTCGCCTGACTGATGAAATCGACTATTTTGAAGAATTAACAGGGGAATTCAAGTCGGGAGTGATAACTTTCCCGTTGACATGCCGCTTGGAAAACGGCAAATTAAAGATAAATTTTGAGGGAAGAAGTATAGAGACGGTGCCGGATGAAATTCCCCAGCTTATCTCAGGTTTTTCCGCGCCTTATGAAAAGGTCATCATCTGCTATAAGAGCCGTGGAGAAATGCTTATTATCGAGGCAGATAATAAAAATGTAACCATGAAGACCAAGGTATTGGAGGAAGACAGGGAAAACATTTTAAAGGGTCATGCCGAAGGAGGTGCCGTATCAAATCGGGATTACCTAATTAAGCCGGGAAAAGCCGATAAACTTCTGAAAGCTATCGGAATTATGGCGGAAAACGGCAAGATCAGGAACGACATGATCCGCAAATATAACCAGATTGACCATTTCGTCGAACTGATAGAACCCATGCTGAAGGATTTGATGAAGGACAGAAGCGAGCTTAAAGTAGTGGACTGCGCCTGCGGGAAATCCTATCTTTCATTTGTGCTGAACTATTATTTAAGGGAAGTTTTAAAAATAAACTGCAGGTTTACCGGTATAGATATCTCCGAAGGCGTGATAGAATCCTCAAGAAAAATCGCCGGCAGCTTAGGATACAGAAACATGGAATTTATTAAAGGGGACATACGTACCTTGCTTTATGAGAACGAGAGGGGAGAAACAGCGCAGCCGGATCTTGTCATCAGCCTCCACGCATGTGATGTGGCAACCGACTATGCCTTGGCTTACGGCATAAGAAACAGGGCAAGGGGTATCATAGCGGTACCATGCTGCCACAGCGAGCTCCTTAACCAATACTCGTATAAACCATTTGAAGAGATAATAAAACATGGAGTTTTCAGGGCAAGACTTGCCGACATCCTGACAGACGGCTTACGGTGCATGATACTGGAGGCTTTTGGATACGAGGTATCGGCAGTCGAATATGTTTCGCCTTTGGATACACCGAAAAATTTATTAATAAGGGCTACTCTCACCGGCGGATTCAATAAAAAGAAGTATAAGGAATGCCTGGATATGGCCGAAAAACTGAATGCAGAGCCTATGCTGATTAGAGAAACTAAGAATTTGCCCAAATAAATGGGACAAGACATCAAATTCATCAACTCTGGTTACGTTGAGACGGTTGTTCTTTTGTCCCACAAAGACTCCAGATGATTTTATCTGTGTAAAAATAGATGATAGGTTGCCTGCGGAGAAAATGGCGAATACCATACATTTGTATCCAATGGTCCACTGTTCAAAACTCCGGTTTCTTTTAGTTATGGGGAACTTGTAAAGAATGGTCGATATGCAATTCTCCCAATTAGGAAGATTTAATTTGTCTAATGTGATGATGCAAAAGCTAATGAACATAATCTTCCGCTAATATCCCTACTGGGCTCAAACGGTATTTTTGTGCACTCAAGGTGAATAGCATTCTCAAATCAATACGCGGCATTCATTATAGACAACAATTCCATCCACTCGGCCCACGTTGAGAAACACGTACAAAGCAAGGTTTTGATTTTTAGTGAGAGGGTGTGACATTGATGAAAAAAAGGTTTCTATACAATAGAGTTATAAGGGCAATAATTTATGTTCTTTTGCTTGAAGCCATAATTTTTTATCCAGTTTTTTTTGTCTTCCTTGGAATACCAATAAAGCATAGGTTTGTCGAAGAATATAAATTTAAAGTAGTAGAACCATCTGAGATAAAACTTGCAGTTATACTTCCATCCGATGGGCCTTATCAGGAAATAAGTGATATTGTTTATGATTGGGATGGTTCTACAGAATTAATCGATTATGGTACTGTGCAGGTTTTGCGAATTTCTGGAGATGTTGAAAACAGCGTAAGAATTAAAGTAAAGTTTACAGCGAAAATGAAAACAGGTGGAATAAATTGGGATGAGAAGATATTAGAGAACCACATACAAGCCGAAAATGACATAGAATCAACTGATAGTTTAATTATAAACAAAGCAAATTCAATAACTGATGGAAAGTCAACAAAGGATGTAAGAGAAATATACAATTTTGTTAATGAGCATATTAAATGGCCAACCGGGGACAGGATTAGCTACGGTGAAGTTAAGCAGTCTGCTCTGACGGCTCTGGAAACCGGAGAAGGAGTATGCGGCGAGTTTGCCAATTTAATGACGGCATTGTGCAGAGCTAAGGAGATACCAGCAAAAAGCGTTTCAGGATTAAATATACCTTTTTTACCTATGTCTAAAAAATCAAACTGGAGCCACCAAGCCGGAGCCCATGCCTGGGTAGAGTTTTACTCTGATGGAAAATGGCATTATGCAGATCCATCACGGGGAGGAAGCAGAAATTTTAATAATGTTGACGGACTTCATTTATCCTATGGAGAGAAAGAGCATATAAAAATGGTTTTCGATGAAAGTGTTGAATGGGCAGGTACTGATTTTAACATAATTGGCGCTATGAATAATCCATTGCACTTTGTGGCAGCAGCGTCAAGTGAAAATACTGCCATATCGCCTGTAGGGTATATTGATATCAAAAACAGATACATATTGTTTTTTATAGTGGTGATCATTATTGCTGTTATTGAGGGTATGATAAAAAGAAAATTGAGACATCAAAAGTCTCTTGTTGAGAAACCTGTTTGAGCAGATCCACCACTATATGCAGTGGTTCTGGGCCGAAATCAGGCTAAAAACGAGCAGAAAAAAATGTTTTTGTGTTGTAATATGAAAAATATGTTGATATTAACCAGTCTTGTAGTATAATTTTAACGAACAATACCATATTTTCGTTTTGAACCTATCACGGTGGTCATATCTCTGTGAAAAGCAAAAACGGGTAAGGAACCTGCTTCACCATAACATTACGGCAAAGCGAGGATTGTCCTTAATATCCGCAGGAGGGAGTAATGTTTGTGTTTTTGCTTGCAACCGCCCTCAAAAATATTAGACGGTATTGGCGCAAATCAGTGCTATATACCCTGATTTGTGTCATTGCCGTACTCACATTGCAAATCTATATCAGCAACATAGATAAAACTGAAAAGCAGTTAAAACAACTGCCTCAGGCAATTCCGGTATCAGCTTGCATTGCCAACCTGAACGGAGAGAAGATTGCCGCGCTATACATCCCTGAGGAGATCGTGCAAGGATTGCTTGATTCTTCCCATGTGGAGAAGGAAAAGCTGAAGGTTCTGCTCTTAGGAGCAGTAGGTGATTTTCCGCTGGAAGAATGGAAGACGCATCTGACGCTGCCGGTTGTTGGAACCAATACTTTAGCATCGCTGGACGGTCTTGATGCCGACACTGTAACTTGGCTGCCAGGCTATGGCCCCGAAGTCTTGGCAGACGCTGAACCTGTATGTGTGGCGGATACTTCCCTGATGGAAGCGAATGGCTGGTCCTTGGGGGACAGTTTCCCGCTTAACCTGTACTATTATCGATACGGAAACTACAATGAGCTGTTCTATGACCCGTTGGAAATTGTAGACTACCGTATTGTCGGACAGGTTAATCTCAAAGCGGTTGCGGCCGAAGTGTTTCCTCCTGAAATTATAATCCCGTTTGATGCGGTTCGGGTAAGCTATCACCGTCAGGGTATTGAATTCTTTGCCGATTCCGCGTCTTTTACGGTAAGCGACCCGCTTAACCTCAACGATTTCAAGGCGGAGATGAAGGCGCTTGGCCTTTCTCCCATTAACCCCGCCGCTGAATTTGTGGATAACAAAGGCAATTCACTGCTGGTAGACGATGTCACTTTCATCAACGCCGCCACCCGGCTGCAGGAGTCGCTCTCCCTGCTAAAAGGCTTTCTGCCACTGCTTGTGGCAGTACTTGCGGCAATCGGATATTTCGTCTCATACCTGATAATTCAAAACCGCAGGGATGAATACGCAGTACTGCGCCTTTTGGGTTTGGGCAAAGTTAAAAGTATGGAACTGTACTTTATAGAAATAGCCCTGATTACACTTGGCGGCAGCATGATCGGGGCATTGATTGCCACGTCTCTGGATATTGGGAACATGATGGTAGGTGCTATGGTGATGGGCATATTCTTTTTGTGCTTTACGTCCGGCAGTGTCGCCGCCCTCTGGCGGTTGGGGAAAACCAACGTGATGTTGGCCCTAACCCAAATGGATTGAGTAAAAAAAAGAGAGGTACATATGGAAAAAATAAGAGCAGAACAGGTTTCTTATACTTATCAAACAAAATACCAGAAGGTGCAGGCGGTAAAGAATGCCACTTGTTCCTTTGAACAGGGTAAGATATACGCCATCACGGGAGAATCCGGCAGTGGCAAAAGCACACTGCTTTCTTTGCTTGCGGGTCTCGACCTGCCAACAAGTGGAGAAATATATGTGGATGGGGAGCCTATGCGAGGGAAAAACCGTGATATCTACCGTCAAAAGGAGGCATCTGTGGTTTATCAGGCTTTTCACCTGCTTCCTCTTTTGACGGTGGCGGAAAACGTCATGCTGCCCATGGAAATGAACAAAGTGCCAAGGACCGAGCGCCGGGAGCGTGCAATTCAACTGCTTCATAGTGTCGGGCTTTCAGATGATATGTATGAGAAATTTCCTAAAATGATGAGTGGCGGCGAGCAGCAGCGGGTTGCTATTGCCCGAGCCATGGCGGCAGGAGGAAAAATCCTGCTTGCGGATGAGCCCACCGGAAATTTGGATTCGAAAAATGAGCAGAACATCGTGGATATACTGGTTTCACTTGCCCACGAGAAAGATTATCTTGTCATCGTGGTGACGCATAATCAAATGGTAGCGCAGCGAACCGATATGGTGTATCGCATGAAGGACGGCGTGCTGCTACAGCAAGTATAAGGAGGCACTTGGCAATATGATTTTTGAAAAAAGCCTCAAGCAACTTTTACGCACCCCGGTCACCACCGCCCTGTTTCTGATGCTATTTGCCACCTCGGCCTTTTTTCTCTGCTGTGGGGTGAACATCTGGGAGCAAAACGGTGCTACCATCAAAGCATACGAGGATGCATTTCTCACCATCGGTGTGGTGCAGCAGAGTGCTACAGCTGTGGCAAAGGGAGAGCGGTGGAACGCGGAAACAAAGCAGTACAGTATTTTCAACTACCCCCAGTACTCCTCCATTGTTCCTGTCTCGGCACTGGATTTTGAGGGAGCGGATTACCTTTTGGGCCCGGGAAAACGGCCCTATTATGGAGCCTGGGTTCAGGATTACAAAACATATAATAGTCTTAGCAATTTACTAATCGCGGAACTGACGCCACTAACGGACTGTGTCCCTGATTCCCCTGTGAAAATGAAGGTAGTGAAAGTGTTGTGGAGCGGATACACATATAACGAAGGCAATACCCTTAGGCTATGTGACCTTTTCAACGACAATCCACAGCCGCTCTATGCGGGAAAAACCTATGTCATGTCTTTGCAGCAGTATTCATCTGATGAAATAGACTATATCCCCGCTTCGGGAATTGTCTCTACTCAGTACCGTGCGGACGGCACCCGCGTTCAAGCCGACTTTAACACAACATTTTACCAAGAGGTAACAGCGGGCTTTTATCAGACTGAAGATGGAAAACGCTGGCTGGAACTGGCAAAAGCCCAGCAGCGCATAAAAGAAACTATTCCAGTATGGCCAACGAGTGGCACCCATTTGCTGCTGCCTTTTTATAATGGTACAGCATTTATTCTGGAAGGCGAGGACATATCAGCGGAGGAATACGCAAATGGGGAGCGCGTATGCCTGATTCCTCAAAATTTTGCCCGCGACAATGGTTTGGAAGTGGGGAATATGCTACGGTTGCCTCTTTACTATGCCAATTATCAAAACGTGCCCATTGATAATTTTACAAAGAGCGGTATGGGATTTAATTTCTCTCTTTTGAATGCTGAAGGAAAA